>OFHB01000151.1_pt1 | contig 50445 bp, 38 predicted proteins | sample 1521881 | NCBI WGS metagenome assembly OFHB01 (sample SAMEA3504090, study PRJEB24116) | mouse gut metagenome | biome: mouse gut; feature: mouse-associated habitat; material: faeces | place: Denmark | collected 2011
GCTGTATGTAGTTCTGTAATTTTGTAGTCATAAGATAGCCCTCCTTTTATCGTTATGCCCAGACTGGCCGGGCAATTAGATTTCCTGCATACGCACCCGCTCTTTTTTGCCGCAGGCAGAAAAAATTACACCATCCACAAAACTGCAGGTGGTGTATATGCGATGGTATTTATTTCTGTATGAATGAGTGCTATAATGATAAAGAGCCAACTAAATGATGAGATTATTGTAAAAACTAGGCACTAGAGAGGAATCATTATGAATACTGATATAAAAAACACTTTATCTGTTATTGCATTTTTAGATATTTTGGGTGGGAAACATATTATAGAGCAAAATGCTGATGAATCATTAAATTTAGTATATAAATCTTATACAGAAGCTATAGCGAGATATAAAAACATGGCTGACTCCGACTTCGTATTACCTAACATAAATATATTTTCTGATAACATAACTGTTTCATGTCAGCTTGATGATAACTTTGATAACGCCCTTGAATGTATCATGAGTGTAATTTTATTTTGCACTACACTAACAGCACAATTTTGGGCAAACGGTCTGCTAATTAGAGGCGGCATTACTATAGGATATTGCTTTTCTGATAATCTTATGGTTTGGGGGAAGGCATTGGTTCGTGCTTATGAAATAGAAAGCACTATCGCAATATATCCCAGAATAGTAATCGACCCATTTGCCGATGAGTTATTTGATTTTTTATCAAATTCAAAATACAAAAAGATAATATGCAGGGATTTTGACGGATTATATTTTATTGATGTATTTTTTTCACCACAGGTTTCCAGTATTCTCCCTTTCTTAGAATTTTTGATTGATGACAATACAAGACGCATCAATGACCTAGATGATAAAAATTTGAAAGAACGCCAAAAACTTAGATGGCTGCAAAACTACTATTATGAAAAATATGACGATATAAAAAAATCTTTAGACAATCAACAAGCTTTATAGCTCTTTCTACGAGAGAAATATGTCGAAAAAAATGTAATCGGTATTTTCAAAAGAGGTAATCGACATCCGTTCATATATATCTATAAGAAATAAGGTATTGTTACATTAATGGTATGCAAACTGTTATACATAAAAAAGCCATTTGCAATCTGTGGATGGATATGTAAACCGTATGTGCCATAGCATACAGAAGAAGAGAAGTACAAGAATGTCGGAAAAGTTGTGAGGGACTTAAAATATATTTTCCTACGGGGACTGGAAGAAGTGTCAAAAAAGAAAGAATCTGAAAATAGAAATCGAATTATGCTCAAAGCTGTGATATAATTTCCATGTTGTCCTACCGATACCTGGCAACGGGAGGAGGTGTTCACATGGAAGTTATCGTTTCTTTTATTATTGCTGTTGCGGCTGGCGTGATTAGCCATCTCGTCTGCAAATGGCTGGACAGTAAAGACCATAAGGACAACAAATAGCCTAGTGGGTGCTTTGCCACTATAAAAAGAAAAGAAGAATCCCCGGACTGTACTGCAATACGGTTCGGGGATTCGTTTCTTCGTCCACATGGACTTATCGTTTCTTTTAGCCTATTGGCATTATAGCATATGCTGTTTTGATTTTCAATATACAATAAAAAATCTAATGAAAAGCAGCTGGGGTTTATATATCAGGATACAGAAGAAGAGAAGAGTCTACCGTCCTATTGATGGCTTACTGTCCTATCCACTGTCCTATCGCCTTTTTACAGGACAGCAACTACGCCTGATAGGACAGTAAGGCAACCATCATCCCCCCCTGTAATCTTTATACGGACAGCTTAATATGGCAGCATTTGAATTGCAAACTGCGCAGCAATGCTTTTATGTATGCATCGAATAATACACCCTTTTCATATTGCTTTATACAAATAAAAAAGCAGGATTTCCGATTCATTTTTCAGACATACAGAAGAGGGATTTCTTACAGAACCATACAGAAGAAAATGTAAGAAAGTATGAAAGTTTTTTAAGTCAATTATAGAAAAAAATATATATGTATATAATATATGTGTATATGTATATTTTTTTATATATAAGGGTTGGAAAAACTTTCATACATTCTTACGCCCTTTAAAACCCTTGCCTGTATTGGGTTTTAAAGCAGGCATTTTTACACTTTCTTACACCCGCTAAAAAACCTCATAAACCAGGCTTTTTCTGTATGCCATTCCTGTACTTTCTTACAAATTTTCTTACAAACTTTCTTACACTTTATCCAAAATCTCCGCTGTAATAAAACCCATCCATTACCTTTTCGCAGTCTTCTTTGCTCTGTAAGCCATAATGCCCATGGTTCAGGCTTTTCAGCTTCTGGTTCCAGCATGTCCAGACAGCGTATGTGCCATCGTCTTTTTTAGCTGCTACCATGTAAAGATGGGAATCGTCAGGATGGTACGATTTCTTTCTGATTTTCAGAACAGTGTACTTGGGAAGATTCTCTTTGAAGTAAATCTTCACCAGTTCCATAACTTCTAATAATCCGGTCTTCATATTTATTCTTCGCCTCCCTCCGGGATTTCCACAAAATTATATAGTTCCAGATTTTCATACACCCATGAATCCGCCGGGTACTCCCCTGCAAGTCCCGCCCCGATATGTCGCCAATCCGGAGGGCAGTTATGGGCAGATGCAAACTCATCCAGAATATCTTTCACCCAGCGGATTAAGTCCAGGTTTCTTTCACTGTCAGCCTGTAAAACCATCTCTCTAATTGTCTGTTCCATGTGCCAGCTCCTTTCGTTATGATTAGTTTTCGGGCAGCAAAAAAGAGCCTGTTTTCCGACTGGCTCTATAAAGTCGTTTCTTTTTAGCTATCCGCAAATTTGCACCCGATTATTTCTCTCTTACGCTCCGCTGCTGGATATGTTACATTTTGAGTTTTGCAAGTGATTGAGTAAAAAATGCTTGAGTAAAAAATACATAAAAGAATCGTGCTTTCTTTGCTTCTTTGAGTTATAATATATATCATCAGTTTTGAAAGCATAAAACAATAGAAATCTACTGTTCATGTGGTTTCCTATTTGTGCAGATATAGTTCTAATTTTCAAAAAATTTATCCATAGCTTTTTGTGTGATTTTATAATATCTTCTTTCATGTGTTTCATATGAAATATAATCTTTTCTTTTTAGTTTATCCATAATTTTTGTTACGCCCAAATGATGCCTTTCAACTAATGAACCAATTTCAACTGCTGGCATAATTGTTGTTCTGTTATTATATAAAACTCTTAGAATATCAATTTCGATATCAGGAAGGCTATCTTCTTTCCATTTTGCAATTTCGGCAGCTAAAATTTCTTGCAATTGATTTTTTGAATTAATACTTTGTTCTGCCTTACAACTTAAACAATATCCGAATTTCTTAGCAATAGCGTATTCATTTTTGTCATCATATTTATATCCGCATTTTGTACATATAGGTACTTCAACAGCATTTAAGGCAGCAGGAATAAAAGTTGTATAGTTAAATTCATCTTGACGCCAATAATCATATGCTCGACGTAATTCGGGTTTCCCATAATCGATATTATTTTCAAGACATAAACCATAATTTAGACCATAATATGAAATTTTCGAACCAGGTTTTCTGCTGCTTCCCTCATTAAATTTACTTACAATATAATATAATTCTAATGTTTGCAAAATATTTTCAACATCCTTTTCAACATAAAAATGTGATGAAGGAAGCCAAAAGTTAATGCCATTTTTATACTTTTCAATGGTGTCTTTATATAAGTCTTTTATTTTCTCTTTTTTAGAATATTTTGAAATAATTTGTCTTTTGAATGTTTTTGCAATTTCTATTAAATCATCCATAAGCTTTTTTTGTGTCAATTGTGTAAGAATTTTGTTGTCATCAAAAAAGGACTGTTTATAACGGTTATCATTATAAAAATCTACTAGAATATTTTCATTAAAGTATGTTTTGGAAGCGTTATTTATATTTTGTAATGTTATAGTATTTCCTTTATTTATTGAGTTTAAATAGCTGTAAGTTAATATGTACCCCAAACAGCGTGGAATACCAGCCGAAGCATAAAAAAGAGTCTTATAATAGGTTTCGATATCTTCCTTTTGGGTATTAAATAATTCATCAGCGTCTAATTGCCCAGAAGTATAAACAGATATACGCCTTTTAATAGTTCTTTTAATAAAGTCAATGCTAGAAAATTCAACATCTGAGTAGTTCAAAGATGTTTTTTCATAAACATCATAGAAATCTAAAGCGCAAGGTATAATTTTTGAGGAATCTATATTTCCTAAATAAATTCTATATGGATAGGCGGCTAATTTTACTATAAAAGTATCATTATACGAAGAAATAATAGGCGCAATTAATGAATCTATAATCAGTTTTTGCGAATTATAATCTAATTCACTAAAATCATCCAAAAACAAATAGACTTTTTTAACAGAATGTTTTTCAAGTATTTTTTTCATCCTTGTAAGTATAGTGTTAATTGAAAAAATTCTAAGTTCTTGTGTATTGTGTTGCTTTTCAGAAGACTGTACAGTGGACATAGAAAATGTTCCTTCAACTTTTTTGTCATTACTAGCAGATAGGTCTAGTGATTTATTATTTGTATTATTTGTCGTGATTTGTATGGTACGCTGAAATTCGGCATCAATATATTCCCCATCTTGTATTGCTTTAAACAATTTATCTATATCACGGTCTTTAAAAATAGATTTGCATTTATCCTCAATTCGCATCAGAATCTGATTAAAAAATTTTACATAAACATTATAAATATTTAATTGTTTATTATCGTCTGGTATGTTTGCAGGTCGTATTTCCTCATAACAAGATTGCAGATTTATGTAAACTGCAAGTGTGGATTTGTTTTGTGATAAATGATTCTCTGCTTGTAAAAATATAGTCGATTTTCCAGTTCCTCTACGACCTTTAAAAATAACATGATTTTCATCTAAAGCTTGCTTTAAATAATAGTCTCCATCCATTAAATCTACATATAATTGAGGAAGTAGGTTGTTATTATCCTCATCTAAAATATCTGGTCGTCCACTTTTAATCATAGACTTAAAAGCAGATTCAATGTTGTCTCGTAACGCTAGTAATTCAAGTTTTTCTTTCATATGTATTCTCCATTTTATTTAAAAATTTTTTAGTTATGTTGTTTTTATTTCCATACTTGTTCTTTTGCTAATCATTGTATTAAATAACCCTTTTTATCATTGCTGCTGCAAACGATTTATTTAGAAAGTTACTTAGTGTCTGCCGATTAGTTCTATTACTTTTGGTTTCAACAAAATTTGCGCTGTTTCAAAACATAATATACATTAAATTTTCAATAAACTGGACAAAATCAATAATATAATTGGCTATTTCTAACATTTTCAGTTTGATTCCTGTAAGAAAAATCATCGAATATGGTCAAACTCCTTACAGATTATATCTACATTTATCCCGTTCAACTCGTATAAATCAAGGTTTTAATACTCAGCCAGCAGACACTAAATATAATATTTCTGTATCTGAAAATCAATATTTTTTAATGTTGTAGCTTACCTCATATCATATTAAAATGCTTAAACGCTGCCATAATTGCTTTTTCTTTCTCCGGCGGGCATTTCGGCACACGGCTTTTATTATCGCCTATATTGTAATTCTGACGTTTCTCAATACCACATTTGTCTTTTATCTGCGCCACATACAAGGATGATACTTTTAAATCATATTCTGACATTATCCATTCTTTAATTTCCGTATAGGTTGCACAACCTTTGACATCCTTCAGATATTCATTATCTTTTGGCTCATAATCCACATACGCATAAACTGTTTCAGCAGTGTTACTATTTCCTACCCAAAAGGACGCACGTCTCGACGGTAAAATCTTTGGGCAACAAAATCTCATTGCCTACTTGACCATTATAGTACAAAGGAAACTTAAATAAAATACTTTTTATCATCCGTTCAGACCTATTTCTGTCCTGATGTACATTTATTTCTTCAATGAAGTCCTGATAAAACTCTTTTCTTTCCTCGTCTGTCATATTGCTATATAGTACATCAAAGTTTAGTAGTGCTTTATAGACTTCTTTTGAAGATAAATGCTTTTGTTTTACTTGACTGATTCTTCTGCTTATAACCCGTATATTCTCTTCTATATTATTGATCTTATCATAAAGATTCGACCAGCGGATACTCATGTCTTCATATTTTCTATCATAATGTTTATCCTCCACACTCAGGTTGTCCATTCTCTCCTGTAGCTTATCTTTAGCACCGACAACCTGCTTTAATTGGTTTTTCAGTTGCGTTCGCTCTACCTCAAGCCCCGAAACATCTACATTATCATCCAAGTGTTTCATTATCTCATTGTGACACCCTTCACTGGACACAAAGCTTTTTATCACATCAAAGACTTCTTTATCAAACAGCTCTTCCCTATATGATGTCTTAAAATCACAATACTGTCCATCTTCTAAGCGTTTTCTATTATGACATCGGTAGTAGTAATCATATGTGTATTCGCCGGTCTTTTTGTTTTTCCGCTTTGCTGTCGTCCCAGTAATCGTGCCTCCACATACCGGACATTTAATCAATCCCGACAGAAGATGTTCATGATCTAAGCTATGCTTTTTCCTCAATCTTGTGGCCACTCTTTTGTTCTTAGCCTGTGCCCCTTCCCATAAATCCTCATCTATTATTGCCTCATGAAGACCTTCCGTCAGCATATAATCATTTGTCCTTACCCTTCGGTATTCATCTCTTGTCCCCTTGACTTTCTCTGTCTTGTTCCGACCATAAGATATTTTACCTATATATACCGGATTATCAACCACAGTGCGGATAAAATTAGAAGTAAAATAATCTAAATCCCTCGGACGGTGCTTTTTCTTCTTATATCCATGATTGTTTAAGTAATCTGCAATCTCTACCAAACCCATATCATCATCAACATACATTTTATATATCTGTTTGACAACAGTTGATGTCTCAGGATCTATGACTATTGTATCATTCTCGCTGTCCAGCTTATATCCATATGGAGCGATTCCACCATTCCATTTGCCTTCCCTGGCCTTCTGCCGTCTTCCCTCCATAGTCTGAATTAGAATATTTTCACGCTCTATCTCTGCAACAGCGGATAATACTGTAATCGTCAACTTACCGGAGTCTTTCGATGAATCTATGCCATCCTCCACACAGATTAAATTAACACCATAATCTTGAATAAACTGTAAGGAGTTCAACACATCTGCCGCATTGCGTCCAAATCGTGATAATTTAAATACAAGCACATAATCAACATTATCTGTGTTGTATGAAATATCATCCAGCATCTTTTGAAATTCCGGTCTGCCTGATACACTTTTTCCTGATTTACCTGCATCACAATACTCGTGTACAATCTCCATGTTCTGATACTCAGCAAACTTTGTGATTCTATCCCGCTGTGCATCCAAACTATAACCATCTACTTGCATATTGGTAGACACTCTTATATATATGTAACATCTGGCTTTTCTCACCACTACACTCTCCTCTCTGCACTATAAACCGAAAATCCATCATGTTATTTCCTTAAAATGCTTTAGCGCTGCCACAATGCACTTCTCTTTATCTTTAGGGCATGTTGGCACTCTTTGATTCTCTTTGTTAGAAATATTATAGTTCTGCCGCTCAATCAAACCAAACCTTCTTTTTATTTGTGCTATATAAAGACTGTGAACCTTCAATCCATACTTTTCCATCACATATTCCTTTATCATAGCATATGAAGCATGACTTTCTGCTTTGGTCATCCCAATTTTAGCACAATCAAGCTTATAAACAAATCTGTCGTTTTCACCCACTTCCTTTTTCCCTTTATTGTTATATACAATAGGAAACTTGAATGTAATGCTCTTTATAATCCTTCTGTCTTCTCTTTTATCAGGAAATACATCAATCCTCTCGATAAGATTTTGATAAAACTCCTTTTTTTCATAACAATCCATTTTATCGAAGAGATTTTGAAAATTAGCTAATATCTTTCTTATATGCTCTTCCGCCATTACACCTTTCTCCAATCTGGAGATTTTACCGGTTATAGTATCCATTAAATTTTCCAGTTCCGTCAGATCATCATATATGCTGTCAATCTCATTTTCAAACTCTTCATATTTACTAACATAGTCATCATCAAGCACATCAAGATTATCCAATTTAATTCCAATCCGGGACTTTTCACTCTCTTTGCAATATATCTGCTTTCTAATATCTTTTAACTCTTCCTGATAACGCTTCAATTCATCATTGTCAAATTCCTTTTCCAGCATTTTGTTGAAGGATGATAATGTCCCAATCCTGCCTATCAGTTCATACACGGCTGCATCAACCTTTTCTTGATTATAGCTTCTACTAAATGGACAAATCTTATATCTGTGCTTACCTTTATTGGGACATACATATCCATGAACAGGCTTATACATACCTCCGTGGTTTTTATTCACGGACCTGCTTACCACATGAACCATTCCATCACCGCATACAGGGCACTTCACTACCCCTGTAAGCAATGATACTCTGTCCTTGTCCCAAACCTTTTCGCACTTTACGCATTGCTTCCTTTTCTCATGCACACAGTCCCATAATTCAGCAGATACGATAGGCTCATGAATACCGTCTATATAACAGATTTCTTTATTAACTTTTGCTCGTTTATTATGTATATACTTTCCACAGTAGATTGGATTGTCTAGCATAGCTGCAATAAACCTGTCATTAAAATGCGTCATTTTGCCCCTATATTCCCGCTGATATCCATGTCTATCAAGATAATCACATACTCCTCTGAGACTTGCATCCTCTTTGGAATATAAATTGTATATTAGCGAAACAATCTCTGCTTCACTCTTTTCCACTACTAATTCTTTATTGACCGTGCGATATCCATAAGGTACTGGTCCGCCACGCCAACCTCCATTCATGATTTTTTGCTGTTTGCCTGCCATAAACTGGCATCTTATATTCTCCTTTTCAATCTCGGCAACGGCAGACATAATAGTCAGCATCATCTTACCGCTTTGTGTCGAGCTATCAATAGCCTCGTTTACAGAAATTAAGTCAATATCGTAATCTATCAGCAATTGCATATATTTAAGAACATCTGCACTGTTCCGTCCAAATCTTGAAAGCTTAAACACCAATACAAAAGCAATATTATCTTTTTGTTCTACGATATCCGCAATCATATTTTGAAAGGCATGTCTGCCGACAATACTGCCACCAGATACACCCGCATCACAATATTCACTCTTGATTTCCAAATCTCTATAATCCGCATATTTTCTAAGAGACTCCAACTGTGCATCCAAACTATACCCTTCTATCTGGGCAGACGTGGAAACTCTCGTGTATATATAACAATTTTTCTTTTCCATACTGCCTCCTCAGTTTGTTGCCCATCATTTTACCGTTTTGCAATATTATATTAACATAATATATTTTATATTGCAAGAGAAAATGCGCCGATAAGTTAAATATCAACGCATTTTTTGCTAATCATCATCCATTTCTCTGTTCTCATCCAGATTCTGAAGAACCGCCTCGCCATATTTATCTACCATTTTTGCCATAAATCGTGCAAACTTATTCAGATTACGACGTGACTGTTCATCGAGGCATTCCTCATATTCCGACAAGGATTGTTCCTCCATAAGCACTCCCCCTAATCTGAACGCAACCCCAAAAACTCTACGACTGCGCCTTCTATCTTGGCATGCATATGTACATCAACAACCTCACCGATCTTCCTGTTGACGAATCTGCGATCCATCGGCCTCATCTGCTCAACAAGTGCTATTCCTGACGCATCATACCCCTTGCAATCATTCTTATCAACAAAAACATGATAATCTCTGTCTACACCCTTTAGTCTTTTCGTAAGAGGTATCAACATCATGATCGGAGAACTTTCATTATATGCACTAAGACTAAATACAACTGCCGGTCTATATCCACGGATAACACAACTATCATAATCCTGACCAAATTCAGCCATAACAATATCCCACCGACTATATGATGGATAATTCATGGCAATATAGCTGTCTCCAACATCATTTTCCTGCGTACTTTTATATTCTGCACCTGATTTATTATTTATCTTCATTATCTTTTTCTCCTCCACACTAAATTTCTTTATTGATTGAATTCCATATAGCATTTACTATCTCACATAGAATAGAATCATTCTTTATGTGACCAATCCTTTTAATAATCCTAAACCTTTGCAATATCTGCATCTGCATTGGCTGGGCATATTCTTCATACCTAAGTCCCCTGCAATCGACTGGTCTGATCAGAATATCCTCTGCCTGAAATGCTTTTGACGGTTTTCTATATAAAGGAATCACGTTAACTAGGTTCTCTTCTTTTAAAGATGTATCATTACTTACTACAACTGACGGTCTGATTCCACTGGTCCTGCATCCAACATTGGACTTTCCGTAGTTCACAAGTATCACATCCCCTTGACGAAGTTCTAACCTTTTTTTATAAAATTTCTTCTCTTTAACTTTCATCAGCTATCTCTCCATGCATAATCAAAATACAAAGAAGCATACGCATGACATAGCACTGTGTTTCCCGCAATTCGTTCGACATATTTACTATAAAAGAATATGGACGCTGTATGTCGGCTTGCGATACCTATTATTTCTGAACAGTAGCCATATCACGCCCTGCTTTTCGTTTACGGCTACTCGAAAAATGTTTTTAGAATGGCTATCGCCTTGCGAAGCTTGTCCAATCCTTTTCCCTTAAACAGCATTCGTACTTCTGCAACATATCCATCCTCTTCGGTGGAAAACAACAGGTAATCCAATGACAGTTCCAGAACCTGAGCAATCTTGTACAGATTCTTCGTTGTGCAGAGTTGCTGTCCATTCTCAATTCGGGAATAGTTATCCTTTGACATATCGAGAATAATCGCCATCTCCTTTGATTGAAGATCCTTGCGGATTCTCGCTTCACGGATTTTTTCTCCCATTGTCAGCATCATGTTTGTGTCAATTTCTTTAATCTCTTTTACCATTTCTTATCATCCTTTCATGATATGAAAGGATTAGGGTGATCAGCCCCATTTACCGGTAAATGTGCTTTCGCACAATCCTTGTTAATAGTTTCTTTGAGAAAATGGTTATTTTCTCATGCAACTTTTCTCCCAGTGGCAGAAAAGATGAATCAGGAAATAACACGAATCTCTATGACTAATGATATCGCATCCTTGCTCATAATCGTCATCGTGCCAAGTAGACTTTTCCGAAAAAATCGACTTTGTAGGATGACTTTTACATTTGTAACCAATCAAATGCACCAGATGAGTTTTCCTATCACCAGATTGCTTTTAAAATTGTTGGATACCCAAACATAAGCAACGGATAAATCTTAAAAAGGAAATAATCCTTTTTACTTCCTACTATGTATTAAAACAAATAATCAAATTTTTTTCCTAGAACAAAAAATGGGACAAACCATAATTACTAAAAAGTAATCACGATTTGTCCCATTCACAGTTTCAACAAAAATCAATCTATCTTGGGCTGTTTTATCGGCAAATACATCTTTTCAAATATTTCTCTTGCATATTTAATTCTTTTGACATCCCATTCCTTTTCGTCAACATGTGCATCCCACACCCATTGCCTGCTCTTAATAAAATTCACCCTTTCCTCAAGAGATGTCGATGCAGCAAGTTCTACAACAGACTTCCTATCAGAAGAAGATTTTATTACTTTTCTCAAACGGTAGAACTCAGCAAGATAATTCATAAATTCTTCTCTTTCTTCAGATGATATATCGTATACAAGCGTAAGCATATCCTTCCTTTTTAATACCATACGGCACTCCGTTGTAAGAATCTCAGAAAACCATCTAGTAGTCGGCGGTATAGAAAGTTCTCCCATTATTCCTCTTACATTATAAGGATTAAATGCTGGATATCCATGTTTTTCAGCTTCAATCACAATTCGATATATAATGTCTATATTATAGTGCCAATCCAAAGTAAAATATGCCTCGCTATTAAACAGTATCTTTTCAGGTGTGTCCATGTCTTTTTTCAAATCCTTTACAAAACCGTCATACTCATCCATCAACTCAACAAATGTTTTATTTGAGACTTTCTTTGAACTTGTAATCTGATGCCCCATTATTTTCTTTAATACCGGCATATTAAGCATATTATTCAATTCAAAGAACTGCATATCATTTAATTCATGACCTGCCATACGATCATCAATATTATCCATGTCTTTTCCGCTCAATTCATCTATCTCAATTCCAGTTCTGTCTGCTATCCTTTCTTGTTGCAAATCACGATAGTATTGAGCATATTGTATTTGACGACTAAACCTACGACGATCCGCATCGCTATCCAATCCATTTTCTATCATATGCTGGCGCAATGATTTCTTGGGAGCATAATCATCATAAGCTGCCTTAATACTTTCATATATTACAAAATCAATTACGTCTTCTATAGATAAATAATTGTTTTTTAGTGCATCAAGATTTGGATGTACCATATCACAAAAGTCCAATAAATCTTCTCTTAAACTTTCAAGTTCCATTCATCTCATCCTTTCATAATTTTGTTTAATAACAGTATATCATTTATTCAATCCAGACTCAAACAAAACGATTAAAAATGAATAGAATTCTACTCAAAGCAAACCCTCAAAATATCCGATGCTTTGCGAATTTCTTTTAACCCCTTACCTCTGCACATCTCCACGATCTCCCCAACTTCACTGCACACATTCTCACCAAAATACAGATAGTCAAGGGAAATCCCCAATATCTGTGAAATTTCAAAAAGATATTCTGTTTTGCATGGTGTCAGACCACTCTCAATCCGGTACATCTGATTCTTCCCAATCGCAAGCAATGTTGCCAGATCAATCTGCTTCATACCTGCTTCCTCACGAGCCTCACGTATCCGTGTACCCATTGCCTTCCTCTCTTCCTCTGTGAACTGTCTTATATTCTTCTGTGCTACTATTTCTTTCTTCATAAATCTTATCCTTTCCAGCTTATCCGCCAAAAAAGGATTAGTGCTGATCAGGCACCATTTGCCGACAAATGCGTACAACACGCAATCCTAGTTAGTATGTATCAGAAAACCTCATGTAAGCCCTCTATTCGCCCAAACAGAGTGACTAATTCAAGTACCAAAGGCACTAAAATTCCCTTAACACAGTGACTTTATCATTATATTCTGGTTGGTTTCTAGTCGGTTTCTGGTGGGAATTAAAAAAATAATGAAATCTCACTATATTCGAGTCTTTCGTATTCTGAACAACATAATCAAAATGTTTTTTCGACATAATATATGACTTCTAAATATCCAATGTTTAAACACTAATAGAATAATTATTGATTTCTTTATCCACATATAGTAATCTTTATATAGGAACACACGTACTTTAATTAAAAAGCAAAATTCAGAAATATGAAGAGGAGATGTTTTCTATGTATAAAGACAAGGTTATTATAAATACTTTCCTGCAAGAACTACTTCACTCCTGCCTAGGAACCATAATGATAAAGTCTGAGCACTGGGGCAACCCTGAATGGATATTCGATCAGGGGTTCTTTAGAGACCGTCTAAAACACAATGATGCTATCAATGTTCTTACTCACCAACGCCTCATACTTGTTTTTTCACATCTTTTCTCACCAGAACCAAAACAGGGTAGATATCATGAAACACGTGCGGTTGATTCAGCAAATGCCCTTATTGAACTTATCTACTCTTATTTTCAAATAGATTTGCATATCTGGAAAAATAAACACGCAATAAATAATAATACTGAACGCTCACACCTTCTTGAATGCCTCGATTCCATCCTTGCTTTGTGCGAAGGAAAAGATGTGTTGCCATCTGCCGAAATATCTAATTGTCTGGCTTCTTACCTAGCTTCTACAAAAGAACAGGAGAACATTAAAATAGATTACCCTGTTTTCCTCACTGACCTTCCATATCCACGGACAAGCCACTTCTATGGAAGAACAGAAATAATTTCTAATATTATAGACATAATTCTTTCAAAAGGTTCATGCTATCTGTACGGAATAGGCGGAATAGGAAAGACTGAAGTTGCAAAATCAGTGATGAACCATTTTCTTTATACACCTTCTTCAAAATCCGGTATAACCCATATTATGTGGGTAGATTATACAAATAAAGGTTTCAAAGACGCTCTTATCCGTGTCTTACACATGGACAAGCAGTCAGATGATCCCGATGTTGCATTTCATAAAGCAGTTACCGTTATCAACCAGTATCAAGACCGCCTCTTGCTTATAGTTGACAATGTGGAGGACGACCGTGACAACGACCTCCTTGGCATTTGCGGATATCTCAGATGTCATGTCCTAATTTCAAGCCGTATTGATGGATTCCTAGGAATATCAAAAGTACCTATCGAAGAGCTCTCCATGAATGACTGCATGAATCTATTCTATTCCTACTATTCATTTAAACATGATGATGATTCACTACAGAAAATTATCTCTCTAGCTGACCGACATACTGTCACAGTGGAACTGCTCGCAAAAATTGCGGATACAGAAGAAGTCTCTCTAGCCACATTCCTAAGTGAGCTTATCAAGTGCGGTTTTAATATTAGCGATGAGAAAGCCTCTGCATCCCATGAAAGAATGCGTGACGAAAACCGGATTATCGTACAGCTACAAAAACTTTTCCAAATTCATAGATTTACAGAAAACGAACAGCATTTTTTGATACAGTTTTCTACCATTCCATCCCTGCCTTTCACATTCTCTCAGGCAAAAAAGTGGTTCTCTATTCCCAACCGAACCACACTGAACAACCTTACACGGTTAGGATGGTTGAAAATGAACCACAACTGTTCAGACACACTAAAACAGCGTAACTATTCAATGCACTCAGTGATTGCAGCCACAGTACGTTCACATTTCAACGAAGCACTTTATGCAACATGCCATGATTTTCTCCTTGTTCTCTCAGAAGAAATGTTCTTTACCAAAACAGAGAATGGTGCAGAAAGGAAAGAACTCGTACCGTACAGTCAGTCCCTTGCAGATATACTCCATGATCGGTTTTGCAGCGAAGATGATGTAGAATTCCTTATGTCTCTGGGAAGGATATACCGGGATATAAACAACTACAACCAAGCCATCACTCTATTCTGCCAGTGCCTGTCAATACTCAAACAAATACCAATTCCTCAGAATTCAATTCTTGGAGATATCTATAATCTTCTTGGTCTCACATACGCCGAAATGGATCTTTTTGATGATTCTCATAACAGCTTCGAACAATGTCTGAAATATATGAACAAAACATATAATAATAATTCCATCATAATAGCAACTGTGTATATGAACATAGCCAATTTGTATGCCCAAAAAGAAGAAAACGAAACCGCACTAGAATACCTTCATAAAGCACGTCACATCATATCCCAGCATCCTAATGACCTTGAAGCACAGATGCACCTGTCCATATTGTATGGACGTATTTCTTTTAGGCAAAAAGAATATGGGACTGCTCAGATTATGTTCCTGAACGCACTAGATATTCTTGAACAGCTACCTGATGAATGGAAACTACGCGAAGCCAATATCATAATACATTTAGGAGAAATCGAATATGAAAACCAACATCCTGACACAGCATATGAACTTTTCTCAGCAGCATATGATATTTGTCTTGAACACCTCGGTAAAGAGCACTACTATACACTTCATATCCTGAACCACTGTGCCATAGCACTTGATGCAATGGGTAAATCAGACGAATCACTTTCCGCTTCTATTGAAGTAAAGGAAGCATATATAGAGATGTATGGCGAAGATCATTCCAAAATGGCACCAATCTATAACAACATTGCCCTTGCTTTACTTCATTTAGCTGATATTGATGGAGCCATCCAGAATTTCGAACTTGCTAAAAATATCTTTGAATTACATTATGGCAAATATAATCCAGGTGGTTGTTACATTTACGAAAACCTTGGAGAGGCATATACCAAAGCAAAAAACTACGAAAAGGCCATTAAATACATAAAACACACACTTTCAATTGTAAATCATCATTATCCAGATAAACTATCCTATGGATTTCATGGACAAATTGCTCTTGCACATGCATACAAAGAAATGGGAAATTACGAAAAAGCTCGGAAACATTACAAGACAGCACTAAAAGGAATATCAGAAATTTGTGGAAAGGAATCAGCTTTATATATAAACACTGAATATGAATTAAACAAACTATAACATACTGGGGGAGACAGCTTAAACTCTCCTCCCCAAAAAGAACCTCAATCAAAAAAGGCTCTCAAAATGTTTTTAGCCTTATGAAGTTCCTTTAATCCCTTACCCCTGCACATCTCCACGATCTCCCCAACTTCGCTGCACTCATTCTCACCAAAATACAGATAATCAAGAGAAATGCCCAAAATCTGAGAAATTTCAAAAAGATACTCTGTTTTGCATGGTGTCAGACCACTCTCAATACGGTACATCTGATTTTTCCCAATCGCAAGAAATGTTGCCAGATCAATCTGCTTCATGCCCAATTTTTCACGAGCCTCACGAATCCGTGTCCCCATCGCTCTCCATTCTTCCTCTGTAAACTGTCTTACATCTTTCTGTACTACTACATCTTTTTTCATAATCTTTGTCCTTTCCGGGCTTGGAACAGCCAGAAAAGAACAGGATTTTCATCTACACAAACACACAAAAAGAGCACCATACACGCTGAGAAACGCCAGTATCCTTGTACTGAACTGTTCTCCTGCGTCTCTGGTGCTCAATATCCGTCTTCACTAATCAGAATACCCGGATACCGCCCTTACAGGTAGTGCCCTAATTCAATTTTCATAGTTATTATATCCTGACGATATTATCCACCGCCTGTTCACGAAGGATGCCCTCCGTATATTTCATAAGCGTAAGAACCCTCTTGCACCTGCATGGAGGCAATGTAACTCTTTCTAAAATACGCCTATCATCATCGTGTACCAGATCATAACCTAGCAAAAACTGGTTACAGCGTTTACAACGAATCGTTATATCTGCCTTATGTTCTCCGCTTCTCCCGACCTGATATATTTTTTCTTTGCCAACTTTTCTCATGCTTTCATCGTAAATGTCTCTCTTTCTAATCACAGTATTATTCAATTATTTCACCTCTGCAATACAAATCTCCTTAATGTTTGTACCTGCTTAGGAAAGGGAAAGCCACCTCGCAAGTCCTTTTTCCTCGTGTCTGAGTTCCGTCGCACTCTCGGCAAAGTGCCAGACACAGTTACTGCTATACTAACAATAAATCAGCCTACAATAATATCCGTGCATAAATTACACACACCGTTGGCGCGAATATATGTTCGACTGTATGATGATTATAAATCACTATTTTGAATATTTCAAGTGAAATATTTTGCACATTTTATCCATATCGAATATTTCCCAATAAAACATCCTTGATTTTCCATACTTTACATAGTATAATGTGGCATATAAAAGCACATAAATTTTTAGAATATTCAATATGGATATTTCTGAACCATTAGAAAGGGGATACCCATGAGAAACTTAAACGAATATATACAGAAATTACGAACAGAACGCAATATGTCACAGGTTGAGGTTTCCAACGCTTTTAAGGATAAGGGCTACAATGTAACGAACCAGATGGTCTACAACTGGGAATCTGGCAGGATACGGATATCCGGCGAGCTGCTTCTGATACTATGTGACATACTGGAAATTTCTGATATCAGAGCAGCATTTGATAGGAACAATGTACCATCTTTACTTTCGGATCTAAACGAATCCGGACAAAAGAGGGTTTCTGAATATGCTGATATCCTTCGTGCAAGTGGTCTGTATAAAAAAGAACCTGCAGAGATCATACTGCTTCCGGTCAAACGAGCTATGAAACTATTCCATCTTCCTGTTTCTGCAGGTAACGGTGCATATCTTGACAGTGATGCCTATGATGAAATCGAAGTTGGAAATGAGGTTCCTGAAAACGCAGACTTTGGTGTTACTATATCCGGTGACAGTATGGAACCACAATTCGTCAATGGTCAGACCGTATGGGTACATGCACAGAATGAACTTGAGGATGGAGAAATCGGCATCTTTTACCATGATGGAGAAGGTTTTATAAAGAAACTGGAACACCACAACGGTAAAACATTCCTTATTTCCTTAAATCATAGAAAATACCAGCCCAGAGAAATCAAAGAAGATGACGTATTTCTTGTATACGGAAAAGTGGTAGGATAAGTTCTGCATAAACATCTCTTATCCTACGGCTATATCATGACATGTACCCTTTCATTTTGTCCGCTTGTCCTTTAATCTACTATTTTATTTTTATAATTCAACCTCATCAAAACTACGAAAAACTTCTATTATCCTATCCGACAAAACGTCAATTTGGCGTTTTGATATTTTGGAATCTTTAACTAAGGCACTTTGAAATGCCTTGAGGCTTTTCTGTATTCTGGAACGGATGCACTACAAAAACGATGAACTGAAAACTATGTGTGAGCTTCTCTATGTCTGTTATGACAATATTACCAACTAACGAATTAAGTTTGCATTTGACTCTCTTCACTTCATACCCCACATGATTAGATTTTAAAACTTATCCTCTATAAATCAAATGTATTCTTAACCAATTTATCTATAGCACTTGAATCTAATCCGCCCTTTTCATCGTCATACGTCACAATAAGATTCTCTCCCTCCTTGATGCCGTTCTTCTCATAAAATGCTTTCTTGTCTTCCCACCGTTTCCGATATCGGGCATCTGTCATCATTCCACAATGCTCCCAATACCATACTTCATCTGTATCCGGATCTATAACTGTGAAGTCTGGTCTCTTAATCTGTCCTTCAAGTTCCAACGGCTCTTCGTATTTATAATCCAGTCCATTATAGTACAGACAATCAGCGATAATTACCTCCGATTTAGAACGCACCATATCACCCTTAACTGTTTTATGAATAAGTCCTTCCTCATAAAACACTCCATTAACCTCTACAGCATTCGGTCTGGTATCAATATCTTCAAAAACGTCTGCAAACAGATCCGTCAATCTTTTTGCAATATCAGAATTAACAGCAGAAGCATAATTCATCAAATGATATGTATCCTGATTGTAAAGAATCACTATATTTTTTATTTGCCTTGTAAGTGCAGTATATAAAAGTTCTCTTGATATAAGCTGACATGGCTCCGCTAACACCAAAATCACCGAATCAAACTGACTTTCCTGTGATTTATGTACCGTTAGCGCATAGGCAAGTTCAAGATTCGCACTTGCTCTTTCCTCGTCAAAGTCTTTCTTGTCATAAGAATAGTTATGACCCTTTTGGGAAGAAAATTCAACATGGAGATAATCATTGGCTTTTGTTGTGCTGTATGACGCACATGTTATACCTATCTCACCGTTGGCTATGTAATTCCGTGCACCATCGTCTTTTGGCCAGGCATCCCTACTCATGTTCGTAACATTGATCACCTTATCTCCATATACAATATTCTCTGGTCCCAGCATTTTGGGAATTCTCTTATATTTTCCCCACCGTCTGGATACATCAATAAATTTCTCTCGATACTTCAAATGTATCAGCCTATTAATATTCATTACTCCGTGTGGCATATTGCGAACAGGTGCGAGTATCTGCCATTTATCCGCTGCATCCGCACAACCCATATCAAAGAAAATCCCATAATCTTTCTTTGTTCCACCTAGGGCTAAATCAAACCCCTCCTGATCATCTACGTCTTTCATCTGTTCGAGTTCAGATACCATGGCTTGAAGAATCTTTTCTTCCAGTTCTTCCTTAGTTTGCCACTTTTCAATTCTGATATGCTTGCTCTCTCCCTTTTCTATTGCTGAAAGCACATCTTCTTCCAGAGTCTCTTCCGTATTAGTAAAGAACTTGGACAACTCAACATCCAACCTTTTACCCTTAGATTGCTGACGGAAGTTAATGGTAAGTTCCCCATAGCAATTACATACCTTGGGAAACACCCCGGCTTTCAATTCCAGTTTCAGTATTCTTACCAAATCTACAAATGGTCTTCCTGCACCAATTGGTGGTAATTGATTTGGGTCTCCTACAAAAATAATTCTTTTAGCAAAACGCAATGCCTCCATCAACGCCCCAAACATCTCCTCAGTAAGCATGGATGCTTCATCTATAATGACAGTTTCTGGCACATCTCTATAATCCTGTCCAGATAATGTATACCGCATATCATTCCAGTTAAATCGTTTACTTCTGATAAGGAATTGTGCTACGTTCAAAGAATCAAAATTCTTACCCACTTCTCCCATGCTCTCCATAAGCCGTACGGTCGCCTTGCCTGTCGGAGCCAATAACAATACACCACCTGCTTTAATATCAGCTTGACTGCACATTATGGAAAGCACAGTAGTCTTACCTGTCCCAGCATCACCAATCAACACACCAATCCTTGAACATGATAATTCTTCCAGTGCAGCTTTTTTCTCATTAAGACCATCTCTCTCCAAATCATTCTGTGGAGCCCCAAACTTATCAATCAACATCTTTTCCCAATCTGCTTTTACATCAAGACGGTTCGTTCTCTTCAGACGCTTCTTGATACGTTTTTCAATCACCTCATCAAATTGATGTATCCGTCTCAGCTTATAGTATTCCGTGCCATCTTTCATCTCTCGTTTCGTAATTTCATTTGAAAGATGTTGATCTATGGCGATAAGAATATCCTGTGTGACCTTACAAGCAGGATCAAGTGTTATTGCCTGCATTCTATCCACCAGTAGATTACATGGCAGAATTGTATTTCCACATATAGCTTCATTTTCAAGAACAGAAATAGCTATCGCACGGACTCTCCTTTCATCATTATCTGATGTAAGCTTTGTAGGCGGCATCAGAGGATATTTTTCTGCAATCGAAGGAACTGGAAAGACTGCCATATCAACTTTTTTAACTGAAATATACAAATCTGATATCTTTAATCTTGTTTTCTCGTAAAGAATATAAGGATTATCAATAATCTCTTTGTCGGTACATATGATTCCTTCCTTGATTCTTGTACTTTCATGAAACAATATCCTTGCCTGCTCAATGGACAAAGAAAAGCGTGAAAGAAGCTCAAATAACATTCTTCTCTCATCTGATAAAGTTTCCCATGTTTTTTTAGTGACTGGTGTGATTTTCTTTGCCAAATTCTGTGGAAGTAAGTCAGCAGGATTATCAAACATTTTTCCCACTTCTCCCCAGATATCTGCATCTTCTGCTGTTCTCTCTTTTAGTTCCTTTGCTATCAGCATTCCCAACGGAATCTCTAAGGCACACAGCATAGCCCCAAGTCCCGGAAAAGCCCCTCGATCCTCCCAGACTTCAGCAAGCTGCGCATTTAACCATTCCAAAACATTACTATAATCCTCATCCAAACAATCACTTATAATTTCAAATGCCTCAATGCAGGAAAGAATGACCTCTATTACCGAATCATGCGACAAATGCTCAGAGGCATAGGAAAATTGCTCAAATGCATCTGCTGGAGCAAATACAGTTATGCTTCCCATGTCAAACTCTGGATGCTTATCAGCATATTCCATCATTTTCTGATAGGGGATCACAAAACCATCCTTATGATCTTCTCTGATAGAATGACAGATATGAGTTTCCCATGTCTGTGAACGAAGAGGTTTATCTTCCTTATGGGCATGCTCAACTGCCGGAATTACCTTTTTTACATGTCCCATAGCAACTATCACCCTACGGCTATCCTCCACAAAGGGAACCTGTTTGGCATAGGCAATGCAAATAGATTCATCTGGTACAATATCGCTATAAAAATAATCAAAAATCGCCCTATGGTTTCTTGCTTCCTGAATCCAGTTGGTTCTAAAATTTAACACCGGCTCCACGCTTGGATCATAGTTTATTCCAAACCGTTCTACTTTTTCTTCTATACGATCTTTCATCATCCACGCAAAAGGTCTTGCCGGAAAGGAATACGGTGGATATACAATTTCTGTCGGAAGAAAATGCCCGTGCGTAGCATAATTGCTCTTTTTATATGGATGCTCGATTATTCTTACCAGTTCCTTTTCTGACATAAAAGCTGCACCTTCCGAAATACACGGAAAATCTTCCTCATGACCTTCCATACATCGGCCACAAAGGGACTGCTCTTCCTTATCATTGCGGTTTTCATATATATTCTTCAGCCTCAGACACGCATTGTTGTATCCCGGTTCGTTACATACGCATCCATTCCAACCACTATCATGCCAAGGTACTCTAATTGATATATGCTGTGCCATAATATCCCCCTTAATTCTATAAAATATTTGTTATCTCATATTTTTTCCCGTACAACTCTACCACATCACCAACCTTCTTCCCTACCATAAGTTTATGAAGCGGATACTTACCTGCTTGAATTGTAGTATCCACGCTCTCACCATTCTGTATCTTACGGTATGTAATGTAGTTTCCGTCACTTATCACTTTATCTTCATGAATCGAACTATACTGCTCTGCATTCTCTTTCACCATTCTTCTCATTGGATGATGAAGTGGACCTGATAAAACAGTATCCAATCCTTCGTCTGTCACATCCGACTCATTCGGCAAACCGTATTCATCTATCAGCCGGAGCAATGTCTGTATTTCCGCTATATGTGTCTGTGTGAAATAGAGTGACGCATCTTGATTTAGGATGATCTCATAGTTATCCTCTTCCTCCTGAATATCAAGACCAAGCAAAGCTGTTTTCATCTTATGCTTAAAGCTTTCTTTATCAGAGTCCCTAAACTGCTTATATCTACTACTGCAATTTCTACACAGACAAAGATAATTCTGGGGAAGTTCCATTCCAAAATTGGCTATCTCAACCGCATCCACAAAATCAGCAGGCTTTTTACACATCTGACACAATTTTACCTGACTGTCATTCGTATACATCCCCACAGCATAAGCTCGCACAGTCTTTGGTGACTTACTGATACGAATACTTCTCCATACCTCCCGATATTGAATCGGATTTGCACAGAAAAACTGCTCTCTCACATGCTGTATCAAACTGTCAAAATTCTTAACACGATGTACTGGAAAACCATCATCCAGCCACGCATTTGGATCAAAGGTACTGTTCTCATCCTCGTTCCATTCCTCTTTGGACACATCATCACTGATACTCTTCCCCAGTTCCCTCGCAAGCTGTTTTAACAGAATCATTTTGTCACGTCGTCCAAGTATTTCGACCTGTTTAAATGCACTTGCCGTTTGATCCTGTTCCGTTATCTTAAATCTTAAAATTCGATATGCTTCATCATCCTCTTTAACCGCACCATAAACCTCAGTTGATAAGTCATATTTGGATAATTCGGTAATTTTATGAAGTTCTCCATCATTACCATACAGCCAATGTGCATTCATTATCTGTGAATCTGCCTGTTTGAGAAAATTAGCATATTCTTCCCGCTGCACCCTAAAATCCTTATATCGATATATCATGCCATAGAAAGAATGGGCATGGTATAAAAGAAGCCTCAACAATTCTCTCGACTTTCGCTTTGCCAGCTCATCGTCTTTGTTCCTTACAATATATTCAATATTACTGCTGTAATCATCAATATCGGCCTGGGGGTAAAACTGATAACTACTTGTGTTTGGTGCAAGCCAATAATCCTGTCCCCTTCCTTCATGCTTCGTAGGACCGGGTATAAAAGGGCTAGTAATCAGACCCAATTTTTTTAAGTTTTTCAATGATATACCATTACTGTGATAAAACTCTTCATCCACCCGATATACACAAAAATCATATGATTCACCTTTGCATAATATAATTGGTGCATAGTAAATTGTCTGATCAATACCTTCATCAGAAATGTCAACATAAGCATATTCCGGTGCAGAAAACAGTTCATCATACTCAGGATCAATAACCTTGATGATAAAAGCATCCTTAACCATTTCCCGTATCTCGTTAAGGGCTTCCTCTCCCGATGCATCCTCCACAAGCTGTAGAAGCTGCGTTATATCCTCTATGTATTCCTTTGTATAATCGTCAGTTTCATACGCCAGATCTTCCCCCTCCTCAACAACATATTTCCTCAATATTTTTTCTTTTATATACTGAAAATTATTGAATTCCGATATCTGAAAACCATCCCTTAACAAAGGCTGCAGCTCCGACACCACAGTCCTATGAACTATTGCAGAGGAAAGTACGCTCTTATACTTGCTGGAAGAACCAAGATATACCATCTCCCGGCCCTCCGAATAAGCTGGCACAAGCGTACCCTCAGCGTTCAATATAATCGGTGCATATCGTAATTTAGACCATGCTTTTGAAAGACATGCACGGATTGCCTTCTCATATGGTCCGCTTCTTGAATAATTCAGTCCTGTTGCATACACGCTTTCCATATAATCAGCACAAAAATGATAAAATAAAATTAGATTATCATAATTTGTTCCAGAATTTCCTATTTGCTTTACCTCTATATTTTCCAAGTCATTAGCCAAATCGAGCAAACTATACCTTTCCACCCCCAAGTCATCTGTCAGCCAAAGGAAATACTCCGTAAAATTACTTTCTTTCTCATTGTTAAATGCCACAAAACGAAGTTCCTCCGAAAATGCCCCTTTGAACAAAGATTTATCTGTAAATTCGGCAATTCTGAAAGGTACAGGAACACGAAGTGCACCAACATAAGTGTAATGTCCATACTTGTCAGGCAATAATGGATATGTCAAAAACGCCTCATTAACTTTGTCCCTTAATCCCGGTATCGTCTCATTTTCATCCTCATCCTGAAACGCCTGCATCAGCGTTTTACGGATAAATACCTGAGTGATAAGATTCCTCTTTTTCAGATCCTGAATGGATTCAGCAATCAAATCTCCCAGCTTATCGAAAAGTTCAGAATTAAAATCAGAAGGCGACATCAACTTTTCACGCGATACTGCTGTTTCAAAGGATCCATGTATCAAAAAAGGCAACTCCGTATTATCTCTAGTGGGAAAATAAACCCATATATCCGTATTCTTCATCTCATTGATGTTATCACCACGGTTATTGAGTTTATATGCCACAGAAACCTCGGCATCTGACATCTCTGAATGGTCAAATATCTTCTTGTATCGCAAATATTTTGAGATATTTTCCATTTCTCCATATGCGCTTCCCTCGATGCCACAGACAACCAGATTTTTATCATCCTTATTCTCCCTGAGAGAAATTCTTGCATATTTGCCAGTACTCTTATCCGTCCAATACAGTTCCCTGATATGAGTAAGAAATAAAAGAATCTCGCCGTTTAGTCCATGCAGCTTTTCTAGTACATCTTTACCGGATACTTGCATCAACTCGCCCTTATCATTTCTCTTGACAAAGGGAATAGTAATCCTCGTCAAATGCCGTTCATCTTCAAACGGTTTAAATATTCTGTCTCCATTTGCAACGCAAACTACCTTCTGACGCTCTACACGATCGTTCCATCCGTCCTCTATTTCCACGGGTAATAGATAATTCTCAATACGAAACGCCTCCGAATCCGAATAGATTTCCGGCTGATAAGTGTACTTGAAAACAGACTTAAATCCCATACCAAATCTACCTATCGTTTGTCCGGAATTTCTGTCCTTTGTCCCCATCAGCATGGAAGATACACCTCTTACATCTCCTTCATCAAAGGGATCACCATTATGATAGAAAACCAGCTTGTCCTCGTAATATTCAATAACAACTTTAGATGCCCTTTCATCCTCAGCATTTTGTAATAACTCATAGACAAAATGGTTACTATCAGAATAATGTCCCGCTAATAAAGCCTCATATTTCTGTGGCTCTCTTGTTAGCGCTTTCCAATCATCCTGATTTTCCTTATAAATTCTTTTGTAATCTATTTTGCCCATTTCTGCCTCCAAACAATCAGTGATTAATCTATATGTAAAACACCTCGAATTAGCAAACTTGTATGGATATCTGCTTTTGATATCGTATCCTTCAAGGATTTCTTCTGTTCTTCAAAGTCATTTTTCAACTTATTCAACTGTGAATTCCTCATACGAATAATCTTTTCGTCTGTTGCTGATTCAATCATTCCCTTTAAGATAAGCTCCCTCTGTCGAAAAGACTGTGCAAGCTGGTCAATTCGGTAATCGCATTCCTCTGTTACCGTTTTTACATACTCGCCCTTAATCTCCTGCCATCTCTTATAATGCAGACCATCCATCTCATCCCATTTTTCTGCATGAGATTCACTATTATATTCAAACTCTGACGCATATTGGAGCATGGACAATACATTCTTTTGTACATCCTCATTCTCACTAATTGCCATAAGTCTGATATCCGGTCTGAGTCCTACATAACGCCATGCATAGATCAAAAAATCATAGTCACCTGTCGGGATATCCTCTCCAGACACACAGATACCTATTTCGCATGGAAAACGTTTACTTTCATATTGTGCCGCTTGCATTACAAATGGGTGCATCTGGGTAAAAAATGCCACATCACGGTTATCCTTTGCAGTTATGCTGTCAAAGGTAACTGACATTCTCTGTTTATCCGATTTCAGATATGCTGTCCATAATCTGCTGGCAGTATTATTGTTTACCAACTTCATCTGTTTCAAATCTCTTAAAAGTGCCTGTCTCTTCTCTCTGGAGAGCTGCAAGGACTTGATATCCTGCTTTCCTCGCAGATACTCCCCTTCTCCCAACAAATCATCTAAATACAATTCAATGAGAGACTGTATATTTGCAGGGGAAATCCAGTCGTTTTCTGCATCCTGCACATCCTTGTCAGCAAGCAGGCTTTCCATGTCAAATCCATATAATGTCTTCTCCTCCTGCTCCAGACGATTGAGTTCCTGAACTTTCATCACTTCGTTATCCGCCATCTGTTCAATCTTCATCTGACGTTCTTCCTCAGTCATAGTCGGGTCAAACATAATCTTCATGATTTGATCTGTAATATCACCAAGTATCTCGGAGCAATCTCCTATGCTCGCCTCAAATACACCTATCTTACTAAGGCATCGAGCATAAATCGTTGCATCAATCGTATCTTCTGTAATGAGGTTATAAATACGAACAGTATCGCTTTTCTGTCCACGTCTGTCGATACGACCAATTCTTTGCTCAATACGCATCGGATTCCATGGGAGATCATAGTTGATCATTGTATCGCAGAACTGATAATCCAAGCCTTCACAGCCAACCTCACTGAATAATAGTACATCCAAAGCATCCCTTTCATCCCTATCCATAAGGAAACACTGTCTTGCATGATATCTGTCCTCATCGGAAACGGAGCCATCCACTTGTCCGACACGAATACCTTTCTCTATCAGTTTTTTTCGTATATATGCCAGGGTATGTCTAAAGGAACTGAATATGATTACTCTGTTATTTCCCTCCTGCTGCTTGCTTTCTATGACTTCCATCATCTTGTCAAACTTCGGATCGTTTTCCGGCAGCTTATCCTTTAAATCACCTATTTCGTCTGCCAACTCAAACAGAGAATTTTCTTCGTCGCTGTTCAGTTCCATATCAAACTCATACAGTTCTCCGTCCTCCTTAATCTGCGACATTCTTTTCTGTACAAGGTCATTTAAGAACGGAGCAAGACCATAGATACAGCTTGATGCCTGACGCATGATTGTACACATCATAAAACGAACATTTCGGCTTCCGTATAATTTTGCAAGTGCTGTTTCCTCAAATTCCATAAGCGATTCATATAACTCTCGCTGCACACCATTAAAAGACACATTTATAGTAGCCGTCCTTCTGATACAGAAATCCTCGATATCCCTCCTTCTCGTTCGGTTAATAATCGTATGAAAAGAATGCAGACTTTCAATCTTGTTTATAATCTCAAGTTTCTCCTCTCTTGTAATCTCTGTTTTCTCAAGAAAGTTGTAAATGCTCTCAAAATTTGGATTGTGCTGAACAACATTTCGCCCCCAAGTCGTATCAAGTATGTGAGCAATCTCCTGTTTACCTAGCTCTTGCCAATCCTCATCTTGTCTGCGAACTACACGCATCAGGTTATTGATAAAGAAATTCGGCTCCACCATAGTCTTAAAGGTGTCTTTATCAATAACAACATCAGGACGAAGCAAATTTAAGAGAGTATATAAATCATTATTGCTATTCTGCAACGGTGTAGCCGTAAGAAATATTACCGCATCCGCATTTTGGCAGAACAGTTCAACTCCCCTGTATGCCCATGTGTTTGAATTGCGGATATTGTGTGCTTCGTCAACAATCACAAGATCAAATCCTGGCATGGGATCAAGTTCCGACAATCCCATAGTTTTCTTTTTCTTATTCGAAGCTGAATGTCTGCCCATAATGGTGTCTTCGTTAAAAAGTGAATATGGTATAATTGTCTTGTGGTGACGTTCCGGCCATTCTCCATCTCTGTCAGCTTCAGAGATAGCCTCGCTAAGCGTCTTTCCGTCCATCTGGGTAAAATCTTCGTCAAAGCGTTTCATCTCCAGTTCCCATTTTCGCTCTGCCACAAGCGGTCTGGGACAGATAATAAGAACGGAACTGACGCTGGAACGAGCTTCCAGCTCTTTCAATATCAGTCCTGCCTCTATCGTTTTACCAACACCGACATCATCTGCCACAAGCAGTCTCGGACTGTCAGCCTTTATCAGCTTTAACGCCGGTCTGAACTGGTACGGTACAAAGTCAATACGGGCAGAGTTTAAAGAATACAGATTTGCAGATCCGGGATTATTGATCTGATACGCAGTAATGGAAGCCTTTACCCTGTCAAGAGAAAGCCTGTCCGCTGCGTTCTTCTTCTCCATTAGCTTAATCTGCTCTTTGTAAAAACTCTTTACTTCACTTCCTACAAGAACAGAATACTTATCCCCACTTATCCCGACTACCGCACCTACAACAGAAGAATCGCTCACAAGAGTAATCATACTTCCAACCGCTATCTCTCCTGTTTCAACACTTTCGTTCACAGCCTTAACTATCGCTTTTTTCGGAATCTCTTTTTGAATTTCCTTATCTTCCTCTATATCAAAAATAAAGCCTTCCATATCTCGTATATCAGCAGAAGATGCATCAAAGGCACACATAAGCTCTATGATAGTATTTACGTCACGTACAACCTTTTCCTTGCTGATCTCTTGCGTTGAGATATGTGCCCAAGTATTACGCACCTCTTTCATGTCACGAATATGCTGCCGATCCTTATTATTGATAAAATAAGAACTTGTAATGACAAACCAGTTTCGGTCATAAATACGAAGAATGGCAGCCAAATCCAGTCCCTCTATCGTAGCAATCCCCGCATTTTCCACCTGCGTGCGCTGCAAGGTGCTAAGATTATTAAGTACTAAATCATCCCACCATCTATCTGTCAGTTTTGGCAATTTATTGGTAAGCCACCCACCCATCTGTCCAGTCAGCCGGAACATAAACTCATTCATCTTACTGATAATATATGAATCCGTCATATCTTTTGTCCTCCCCTACATATCCAAAATGTCTATTTCAAATTTATATCTGCGGTACTCTTTTCGTTCATCATACATATCTGCAAGCACAAGAAAATACTCATGCCCTCTGCTATATTTTCCACTCTTTAAAGTAAACTTCTCTACAATACGTCTCTGTCTTGCATCCATATCCCGCACTTTTGCTATAATCGGTACATCAAAGGATATTTTATTACTATTTCCATCCACGAAGAATGCAATTAAAGATCTCGGTTTCACAGTATCTGTCACTGGTTCCATCTGCATGAATTCAAGTTTAAATACCGCCTCCGTGATACGATTATGAAAGGATGAAAGTTCTACACTGACGATTCCTGTATCCTGTTTACCTTTGAATGTCTTCACTTTCAGTACCGGGACAATCATTTCCTGCAAAGAAGATCCACCATGTACATAGTTTTGTCCACCGCCTCTGGACTTAATGATGTCTGCTCCCCTCGGTGTAGACACAAATATCTCATTCATTTTACTCATATATGTAAGTGTCCTGCTGATAAGAGCATCATTATCGGCAGCCTCCATCGAAATTAAATACCTCTTATTTATAAAAGAAAATACAGTCTTGTCCATTGATATCTTATCACTCTCAACCAACTTATCCCGCTTATAAATAAAGCCATGATCCGCCGTAACCAGATATCTTGTATTCGACACATACCCAGTCAACCTACGAATAAGAGTCTGTATTTCTTCAATTGCTTCCTGACAGGCATTAAACACTTCATTTTCAAGCTCCTGTTTCTCACCTCTTGCATCTATCTGATTCTGATAGACATATACCACCGCCTTGTCCTGAAACATCTCACGAAGCTCATTCTGCTTTGCTTTTATGACCGCATCAAACTTATAGCATGCAGAGTTGGGAACATATTGTTGTAATATCTTCTGACGTGCCGCCATTTCGTTGCCACAATCTATATCGTCAACTTTGATGTTAAGATTTGGATTTACGGTAATCTCTTTATGCGGCAGAAGCGATGCCATGCCAAGTGTTGTCTCTGATGGCAGTACCGACAACATATAATCAATTCTTGCATCACACTTCTCGTCCAGATCTAAATTGTCAAGCAGCTCTCTGGCACACTCATATCTCATACCATCAGAGATAATGACAATAACTCGACCGTCCTTTCCATCCTCCTGCATAAAAGGCTTTACAAAATCCCTAAAAAAATCACTCTCACGATTTCCAGAATATGTATTGTATGCATCATCGTTAAGAGCATTGTTCCACTTGTATGCAAAGTCAGACAAATACTTATTCGTGTAAATATTCTCAACCAAATCTCTGATTTTCTCCACATTCTCCTGCAGGCCCAGCTTATCCATGTAATAATAAAACTTTCGGTAGTGTGCGTCTATCTCATAGGTATTTTCCGCATAATCCCTGACAACCTCCTGTAAGGTTGGCTGAAAGGAATGTAATTTATGTGTCACAAAAATTGAAATATCTTTGATTACTTTATATGCATGATAGATTGTCTGATACCAATTCTCAGACATCTCCCCAAAATGATAGCAAGGTTTCATACGTGACAATGCAATCTCAGGTATAGTCATTCCGTCAATCTTCTCATCCAGCATATCGTCCTCTATCTTTGCAATCATCCACGATATGAGGTTTTCGTCAAAGTCCATAAATGTATCACAGATTGCCACACTTGCGAGAGACATTTCCTTTACAGCATTCTCCACATTCAATCCATGAGATACTATTTCCACTGCATTATCATAAAATGTAGCGGTCTCCGTATTGTTCATAAGATTCTTCACAAATACTACCGCATCATTTGCCTTGGAAGACAAGAAGGTTTTCCATGCTCTGGGAATATCCCCTGCAGCTATGGCATTTGTATAAGTTACAATCAAAGTGATAAAAAATTTCTGCATCGTAGGTGTTTCGTCACGATAACCGTACTGTTTCTCAATAAAACGCCAGAATACGGTTTCAATCTTGTAATATTCCATCTTCTTCAGTATGGCATTATCGTTCAGACCTGCAAGCAGTGCACCCTTGGCAAGCTCTTCGACACTGTTTGACCTTACCCCTGCAATTACACAGAGAATACCAATATCTACGCTGTCCGGTGTATAATCTGCTATCTGTAAGTTCCTAAATTTATTTACATTACCGCTCGTCCAGAATTTCTTATATTTCTTCACCTCATCCATGCACTCTGCTGGAATACCAAGATCCCCTGAAAGCTGCACCAGCTTATCAGAATAAAAGTGCTCTGCATAATAAAAGGTGTCCGCAAGATGGTTTCCTTTATCCTCTGGTCTTGGAAAAGGAGCATAAACAAGAAAATTTACATCCGGTTCTCTCTCTTCAATCTGTAGCTTTGTGGCAAAATGATTGCCTTTCGTCAACTTCCATAGCTTGCAGTTCTCAGCAAGTTGCAAATTATCGACCTCCTCCGCATAGGAGGCATCATCGTCATACCAAAAGACCACTTTCCGATGTTCTCCTGATAATAAACCATTCAATTTATCTTGAATTTCTTGAAATTCCATACTTATGTTCCTCATTTCATATTTTTGCCAATAGGTTTATTGTTTGGTACTTGCCGCCATCCTCCGCTATTTCTATGCCTTGAAACTTTGCATAATTGACCTTCACACCATCATCTAAATCAATGGGTATGCGTTGCATCGCCACATGGGACAGTGCCTGATAATAAGGCTTAATCTCTGCAAGCTGTTTCACATATTTATCTCGTTTCTTTGTTGCCTGTGCCACATCAACTGCACTAGCATTCTCTGATATGATGTACTCGGCATTCTTCAGCGATGCTTCAATAGCATCTGATGCTTTTTTCAAGTATACAGAACGCACCAGTCCGACTGTGTCCGGTGTGTAGCGGTGCATATAAATCAGAGCCTTAAACCCATTCTGTTTACCGCTGTCAAAGAGCCAGTAAATCGGTCTTTTACCGGAACCTGTTACGGAATAGGTATTGCAATGATCCTTGAAAAAATCTTTCAAGAAATAATTGCGAATCTTCTCTCGTGCTGTCGTCCCTTTTATACCAAGTGCTTCTGCAATATAATTCAGATTGCGCTCCAAGGACTTTGCCCCATATACTATTCTGATAAATTCCTCAAAGCGACATACGATATCATCATCAAAATACGCTTCATCTGTAATCGGTATAATGGCATCATCATCTGCTGAGAATCTGCCATACTTACTACTGTCAAACTCGCCACCGGCATAAATCAAACCTTTTTCTTCGATAGAATACCGTCCAAACATACAGCCAACAGCAAAGGAAATCAGCGACCGGATATCTCGCCCAACATCTGCCTTACGAACTGTGACATCCTTATCCTCAATCTTTGGTATAAGCTCATTCTGCAAACCATAAATATCAATGAATATACGATTCAGTTCTTCCTCGTTTTCCTTCAGTTGATTGAAGCGATCGTCACACTCGCTCTTCCAGCACTTATAGCATTCTGCAAGGTCAATGTCATCAAAGATCATACGATTTTTCGAAATCAATGGATGACCTTCAAAATCCCATGAGGTTTCAAAGGAATCCCAATCTGCCTTGCTGATTTCTATATTTTTTTGTGTGTAATTAATAATATCTTTTTCACATCCAGCTATATCAGGAAGTTGAATCACATCTCCCACCTTAAAATCAACAGTTGGTGAAAAAATTTTCAAGTATTCTGTTCCGACGATGCTATTTAGTAAAGCTAAATACCTCAATACACTCTCATAACTATCAGCAAATCCCATAGCCCCTTTAGAATCAAATAGTGCCCCTCTCTCTGCTCTCCTTACAGAAATCGTGCTAATGCTTAAAGATGTCCATGTAAGTCCATCTCTAAAAGCATATTCTCCATTATAATTATGTGAACGAATCCTTCCCGTCTTTTGATCTTTGTTATTCCTAATTTCAAATCCATCGTCATTCCAATTTACAACATAGTATAGATTTCCATACCATTTCCTATAATCTCCACCCTTATTGTATGGAAACCATTTTTTTGAACTGTTACATTTCCCTGATTCTAATTTTGCCATGAAATCTATTTCTCTATAGGGTACTTCAAACCAAAGTCGTAGAAATCTTTCATTATCAGCCGTTGCCATTCCTTCCCTTGTTGTTAATTTTGCTCCAATAGTGGGATACCGAAATGTATCAACAAAATTCTTAGAAAGCCAATAAGCAATAGGACATCCTGGAATTAGTTCAAAATTATTTTGAGAACTGTAGTATGACTGATTCAAAAAAAACATTTTTTCTTTTTCTTCTACGGAATCAACACTTCCACTCTTTGTAAACAATTTTAAATACACTCCCTTATATGAATTCAAATGCTTTTTCCCTATCACAAAAGAAACCGACCCAAAATCAGATCCAAACACTCCTCGTCCAAATTGAATCAATGACGTAATGGTATTATTTTTTACTATTTTTTTTCTCAGATTTTGAAAACTAACTAACGACATCCATGCCGGAATATTTATCATCGCCATATACCCAGCACACATAGACATGGTAATACACTTTTCCATAAAACATGTGCATAAGTCAGCCTTTCCATTTGGATATTTTTCCTTTATAAATGTATTTAATTTTGCATTTCCATTACTTAATCCCATATATGGTGGATTAGTAACCACAGCATCATACTTCCTTGCAAGTACCTCGCCTATGTCTACTAGCTGCGTTATCAACCTCTTTGAGTTCTCTACACTTATGCTATCAAAAGTCATCTGCCCCTCTGTGTTGCTTTCTGTAACAAACGAACGAAGCAGCTTCCAATTATAATTTTCTACATTTAAGATAGAGCCATATTCTTTTGCATCTTTCATCGTGTCGAGCAATCCGTTCAGCTGTGTTATTGCAGTTTTTTTTGACAATTCATCAAGACCTACTCCAAAATACTGAACCTGCTCTCTTCTGATTGAATTGCTCTCCTCTATTGCATACACATGAGGCATAACTGGAATACATTCCTCATTCTCATCCTCTTTTCCTCGGAAGAATCTGCGTCCTCCGTAGTCTCTGCCCTTCATCATCAAGGCAAAATATGACAGCTGATAAGCTCTGCGGTCAATATCCAGTCCAAAGATATTTTTCTCCAGAATGTCAAACACAGAATCTCTCTCTGAATACCCTTCACTCTTATAAATGTCCATTAGAACATCAAACATATACACTAGAATATGACCGCTACCCATACAAGGATCAATACAGGAAATATCCTGTGGCATAATATCCTTATAAGACTTTCTTACTTCTACCAGCTGCTTTGCAACCTCATCTTCCTGCTCTGCCTCTGGCAGATAATACTTCCATCCAAATTCCTCCGCCGTGGTTTTCTCGTCAAGACTTTCATTCACAGCACGGAGATGGTCAATCCATACCCTGCCGACAGAGTTCTCCACCATATACCGCACAATCCAATCCGGTGTAAAAAGCTGTGTAGCCGCAGGGATACGCTCTTTTGTAATCTTGATATTTTTCTTGAGCTTGGCAAAAGTATCATCCTTCAGCTCAGAATTATAATACTGGTACATCCATCCGATGATCTCAACCTGCCCCTCCGCCTCCACATTGAAGTTATCTTCCGCCACAGTATCAACAAGTAGACGGATTACACTGTCTCCGGTGTAGGAAACCTTGAGAAGCAGCTCCATGTAGTCATCTGTTCTCTCAAACAGTCCAGGCAGGATATCATTCAGCTCATTGCACTGCTTGATAAATAAAATTCGATATGCTTCATCAAACCTATTGGCATCCTTTGCCCTCTGTACCTTTTCAAGCTCCTCTGGCGTTAGATTCAGCTCCACATCCAACGAATGAGAGACAATATCCGGTGTAAGACCGCCATTTTCAGAGGATAAGACACGCACTCTGGTAGGAAGATAATCATTGACTTCCATAAACCTAATGGCAATGATACGGTTAAACCAAGTATAAGCGGTCTCCTCAATAACCTGCTCAAACCCCAGCTCATCAACTGCCTTCTGCAGGCTTGCACGCCTGCGGATATCTGCCCCATATATGGTATTTTCTATGCCTGCCGGAGTTTTGTATGTCTCAAAATCTGCTCCCTTGTGAATAGGCGCAGCACATTCGTCTTTTGTAACACCGTAAAACCCAGCTTCCTTTTCTGCCATGGTGCGAAGAATGTTTCTTGCCTGCATAGCAAAATTTTTGATTGCTGACTTATCCATTTTCTATCTCTCCAAATCTACACAATAATATCTGCCATATCATAAAAAATATGTTTTAATTCCAAATCTTGTGGTTTCGTATATGTACTTTCATATATTTTATATGTTCTTAAATCAGAACATATTGTAAGCCCTTTTAACTCTTCCGCTATCAGACATGTATGAATCTTTGCAGTCTTTGTAATATTCTGCTTTATGTCATGTTTTTTTACACAAAATCCAAGCATAATGTTTTTATTGTAGAACGAAGGATATTTAGGCGTATGTCCAACAAAACGTGAAACCCCTTCTTTTACATATAAATTATTAAGCGTATTTCCACCATCAAGCCGCTTACATTCCACAATATAGTATGCTTCCCTGTTTCTAAACCAATCATCTGATACGATTCTAATATCAGTTCTGCCAATATAACTTATTGTGGCTGGGTTATAGTTCTCAGGAACTTCTATTTCAAATCGAATGTTTATCCCCTGTAACCCTATATCATCTCTTTTTTCATCATTATCCAGATAATTTTCAACTAAAAATGTTCTAATCTTTTCCTCATGATTAGCCAACTTATTCTTTTCTTTTATGCAATCACTAACCATCAATTCACAGCCTTTCACTATTGCTCCTATGATTAGATTAAATGATTGCTCCTTATATTCTCTATTTAGTGCAGGGTTCTGAAATCCACTCATTTCTCTGCACCTCCATTCGCATGCATAATTTGATCTACAACATCTGCGAGATCTATTTTCGCAATCGCAGGATGCCAGTACTTGTATCGATTCGGTTTAATAATATAGAAAGAATCTGTCGAAAAATATGTTACATCCTTTATTTGATAAAACTTCTCATTATATGCATAAACACCAAATTTGGATAATATCTCTTTTTCCTGACTCTTAGCATCTTCTACAAATATTCCCTGTTCCTCATTTTTATCAGCTATCATCAATTCCATCACAGCATATCCATCTCCAACAGCAGGATATAAATTAATATGAATATATTTTTCTGCGCGATTATATACTGCTGTAAAATGTTCATAAAAACATCTGCTGTATTCTCTCATATCCGTATCCAGTATGCGCCGATATATTTTATCAATGTTCTTATTTAATAGCTCCATTGCACAGACGTGCAATGCGTAATCAATAAAAACATCTCCGTTTACACCGAACTCCTCCATGATCGTGGAATCTAACAATTTCTCCACCTCTGTCAAATCTACATATTCCATATTATTTTTTTTCAAATGTATGTCGTCTACAATCTCCACACATTTTTTAGAAAAAGTATATGGATATTCAAATACTTCTCCCATAAATCGCTGTTCACGCTCTGTTCCAACAGATGAACCAAGCATAATATTAAAATAGGCATACAATGATGAATTAAGTAATCCCTCCATGTTATACAGAAAATCTTTTTGTTCATCCTCCCCTTTCAGAATATAGATAGCATCTGATGAAACAAATGAACGCTCACTATATGCTCCCTTTATTTTATAATTATCCATGTCCAACCCCTTAGCAATTACTACATAAGGAGGCTCAAACACATTCTTATTTTTTGCTCTTGCACGATGTATTTTTTCTTTGTCAAAAGTTTTCAAAGTACGATAATCAATTGAAAAGTGATCAATACCTCCTGTAAGAAAATCTCTTCCTTTTAGATACAGCGCATCATCATCTCCGTCTAAATACTGTATTCCATTAGCACACGTAAGCTTCGGTTCTTGTTGGTTTAATATCTCTTGAAACCTATTAAACTTATTTTTAAGCTTTTTAATAATACTCACGTCAAAACTTGTGCCAAATAGAACCGTCTTCCATGCCCAATCATTACTTAACAACAATTCTTGCGGAATATATTTGATGTCACGCTTCTCTATAACGAACACATGAAACAATTTATAAAAGAGATTAGGCATAACTGTAGTATATACAATCGTATTCGAGCTTAACTGTTCCATAGAAAACTGAAAACTCAATACTGCCGCTGGAGCCTTTGCATGTTCAAATACCAGCTTTCTAACTGCTGATAATTCCAATATCCCGTTAATCTTTGCATTTTTAAGCAAAAATTTTCTAAATTCTTGTGCTGGCTGCCTTTTGTTATACAAAATTTTGGAATGCAAAACAAAACAACATGTTGTTGTATGATCTGGTGCGAAATCTTTTGCCCTAAATACAAAACTTCTACAGATTTCATTATTTTGCTGCATTTTGCTATACCCATGTTTTTTACAATATGACACATGTAAGCCTGTCTTAACATTACCCCATGGCGGATTCCCGATAATGTAATCAAAATGTCTTCTCTCCAACACCCTCATCTTCTCTTCATCAAAAAAATCACCTACAAAAAGATTCCTCCCTTTTAAATTGGGTAGTTTAAAACTTTTTAGCGTCTTCGGATTCTTATAATCCAATACTGTCAAATAAAGTGAGAAAATTGTCACATCGACTGCTGCTTCATTTATATCCACACCAAAAATATTGTCGGTCAAAAGTCTTTTTAACATTTCATCATCTTTGGAATATTGTTCTCCGTTTAAATGCTCCTCCACCATTCTCCTATATGAATTTACCAAAAAAACACCTGACCCACATGCCGGATCAAGCACTGAAAATTCCTGCTTAGCTTTTAGAGTGCCATTCGTAACATGATCAAGAATATATTCCACAAGATAGTTCGGTGTATAAAATGCATTATCCTTCTTTCTATCTTTTGCTCCCAAAAGAATCTCATAAACATTGCTAATCAATTCAATCGGAATCAAATTAAAGTCATACATTTTAAATAAGAAATACTGACCATTGTCCAATTCTTCATTTCCCTCGAAAAATCTTTTGAGCAACATAAATACATCATCTGTTAAGTTCATGCTATCCATTTCATTTCCAAGTTCAAATAAATTGCCATTAAATTTTGTTTTCAAATGCGCAAACAACTTATACATAGTTCTTTTATTACTAATTATGTTAAGAAATTCGCTCTGAGATTCTTGGATACTTCCATCAAAACCTCTATAATCCAAATCAACCCCTCTGTCAATTAAATAACGTATAAATATAAGTCGTAAAACCAATTTTGTGGCAAAATCTATTTTATATGTATTCTGTAACTGGTCAGTCAAATAAGAAATATTATTCAATAGTGATTGATTTAATCTCTCTTTTGAATAATCTTTGTTATATTTATCCCAAAATAATGGATCTGAAATATTCCAAAACGAAAAGTCCGATTTTTCATCGCATGCATCTAAATCTACAGAATTCACTTCTCTTATACACCATGAGTCATGCTCCAAAGATGTGCCATTAAAAAAACGAACCGCATTATCATCACAGAAAATAACAACTGGTATTTGTGCATTCCAAACAGATCTGCTTATATCCTTAACAGTTATATCCCTATCTATTTGTTTTTCAAAAAACAGAATAAACGGCTTATTGTCTACAACATAATAAGCATATGGCTTTAGCGCATTCATCATCTTCTTGTCATGCAATGACAAAGGGGCACTTATATCATTCTGAAAGTAAAACAAATTATCTGATTCACTGTAACCCAGCTTTGATATTACATCATCTATTGGCATACTTCTTTTTTCCATTATATCTTCCTCTCGTCAACTAAGCTTAATAACGGTATCCTCACCGAGCCTATCATATAACTTTTTGCGCATCTCCTCAATGAACTTATCAACATCTTCCCTTGACTTCATTGTATAGTTGCGATTCTCTGTAAGAGTACGCATAGTAATCGGAACAGTCCGAATTGTCTTAGTCTTCACTGCCGGCGGCAAAGATGTTCCTTTTTCTCCCTTATCATTCGACTCGGTATCAGGCGGTATCTGTGTCTGGATACTCTTCTGATAAAACTCCTCTTCGTTGTTAATTTTGTTGATAAAATTCGTTAATAACGCATTACTCTCTGCTGGAATTCCATTCAGTGTAGCAATATCTCCAGCGCAATCCAACTTACTGATCAAATCACAGAATTTCTCATTTATTTCTTTTTTAATTCTATCAGCATAAGGTCGATCTGCCTCCACTGATTCCATTGCTATCTTCTGGTCTGCAAATACATCGGGTTTGATACGCTCTGCATCTTTTTCCAGAAGTTCCATGATAGCGTTTCCAAGCAGATTATCGTACTCCTCCATTTTGGGGATATATCCATAAGGTTTTGTTATACTCTTAATCTTCTTAATCTGGTCAGCATATCCAATAATATCCTGATTGGAGATATAATTCTTACTGCGATCATATATTGCAAGCGTAAAGCAGGCATGCTTAAACTTATCTTTCTGTGCTCCACCTAAGAAACCGTTAAGATCAACCATATCCTCTGATATTTCATCGAAATCATCGTAAAGGTCGTCCACCCTCTTATAAAATGTCATAGGATCACTGATATCGCAGGTATCATCTATCAGCCGTATTGCCTTTTCCAATATTTTTTTGCCTGGAAGTTCTGAATCCGTGCCATACTCTGTACGCAACACATCGCTGATATTATTCCTCTTCGCATTCCCATAATGTTGGAAGTCACGCATTAGCGCATCCGTATCTTCTGTTATAACTGTTTTCCCATAGAAATCACGTATCACATCTTTCACGGATTTAATCCATCTCTGCTGTGGCACTGCCTTAATTTCCAACAATATTTTCTCTCTATATTCTCTCTTTGTAATGTATTTATATGCATCATCCGCAGATGTACTTGCCGGAGAATATACCACGCTGTTCATTTTCATGGATATCTGACCATTTTTGTAGAGCTTTGCAATCAGGAACTCGATATCCTCCTCGGTATATCCGTAGGGAGCTGCCGAATACTTATCAAAAGCCTGCTTGATAGAGAATTTTGCTCCATTCTTTCCAGCATACTGGATAGAAGCGATCATATCATTAAGGGCATCCTGATCTTCATCTCCCATATCTCCAAGGTCAAGCGTCATCTGTGTTTTCGTCTTGCGAAGTAATTCGAGAATATCTGACTGTCCCGGTTCGGATTTCATATCACCAAGCTTGCTGTACTCATTTTCTATCAACTTTGCAAAAGCATCATTGATGCGATCCGTTACATTTTTAGACTTGAATCCAAGCTTGGAGCCACCGACATAAATATCCGCCGCTTCAAGTGCCAATTTAATGTAATCACTGATACGCTTTGCCTTCTCCGAACGTTCCTTTCTTTTATTTGCTGATATTACATCATAATCCACAAGGTTTGTGAAGTCTGGCTTATTCAAGAATGCCTCTATCCTCTTCATCTCCTCTATCTCTGACAAATAAGAATAGGAATCCGAAAGTCTTACAATTACATTCTTTTCTGTCATAGACAGCATAGAGAGTGCCATCTCATCCTCCTGTCCGCTATATGCAGTAAGAAGATGAAGCCCTATGGTACTGCTTTGGTTATTTCGGTAAAATCTGTCGTCAATCTGCTGATTAAAAGCAAACTGATGACGTGTATTATGCTTATATTTATTATTCGTAAATACTAATATCTCCTCAAATGCCACCTGTGCCACATAGTTTTGTATCTCTGTCGGATCTATATGGATAGCACGGATAGCATTCTCTGCTTCCTGCTCCTCATTAGTCAGGAACACATAGTTCTTGCCATTTCTTTGTACTAACATTTCATCACAAAGCTTCCGCAGGGACTTCTCCACCTTCTTGGAAAGTTCAAGGGTATCCTCCGTCACCTTACAGATCATCAAAGTGGTAAGATTCTCCACATTGCCATCAAAGTTATTGACATGCTTTATCATAAATAAGACTTTAAGCAACTCAACATCAAAGGTATCAAGACGGGAATTATTTGCAGCCTGTGTGATTACAATCCTGTGTGTATGGTCTATGAAATCATCCAAAGCACTATAAAAAGCATTAAACGGAACAAGTATCCCCTCCTCCTCTGCTTCACATTTTTGTGCTGCCTCCTTGAAAAGTGCCAGCATAGAACGCTCACCGTCTGCCAAATGCTTTCCACTGGAACTATACTGTCTCACGGATGTCAACACATTTCCAAGGAGCTTGAACTGATACGGTATGAATGGATATACCTCCACAAAATCGGCGGCATCCTTATAAAGCGGCATATCTGGTGTGCCTTCGCTAAATGAAATGATATGCTTTAAAGTATCGGCATACTCTTTATATAGATTTTTAAGCACTACCACCGCCTTATCATCCTTGTAAAGAATACGTCTACGGATAACCTCGTCCACATTTGCGCTTGAAAGAGAAATCCTCGTATCAAAACGCCCTTGTATCTTTGAAAAATCGTCCCCCATTGTCTTTGTGATGGAATCAATATCCTGCTGACTGGTAACAATTACCCACGCTTTACCACGACAAGCTGTTCCGAGATCCTCTGCCACAGTCTGAAGATTGACCATCAGCTTACTATCATCGGCAATATACTGTCCGATCTCGTCCACAAGGAAGAGAACATGATGATTTGTTCCCTTGCTCTCACAATACTTTCGCACATAGTCTGCAAACTTCTCGATAGAAAGACTGTATGAATTCTGTGCGTTCTCAGCCCAGTTCTTCGCTTCATTTTCACTCATGATGCCAAGTGCTACCACGGATTCAATAATCTCATCCTGAATAAAGTAGAAATCTTCCCTCGCATCTGCCCACTCGCTGCCATTTATTTCCTTGAATTTTGCCATGAAGTCCTCATATCTGCCATCCGTATCAAGCTTACGCTCAAACTCCGCAAGGAATGGAATGGAACCACAATATCCCATATAGTCATTAAAAACCTTCATAAAGACTTCTTTAATGGCTTCCTTATTCATCTTAGAATCCGATGTTGACTTGGAATCAATGTTAAAAAGAATCACATCCGTATCGCTTGCAAATTTTACAACCTCTGCAATTTTTCTCTGCAACTCCTTATTTTCAACCTTGGCATCATCCATAAAGAAACTGGAAGCTGTATGCTCTATTCCCACTTCATCAATAACTTTTTTGTCTTCCAGAATGTAAGATAAGATTTTTAAGAAATGTGATTTACCGCTTCCGAAAAAGCCAGAAATCCATACACCCATCTTATCGGTACGTCCCAATACACTTCGCTGATAAGCATCAAAGAAACGGCTCATGTACTTCGACAGTTCACTTGTCACAACATACTCATCAAGCTCTTGAAATACATTCTCCTCATCTGCCTGCCCGACCTTAATAACTCCCTTGATATCTCGGTCAATCTTTTTGTAAAACATCTCCTGAATCTTCATACCGTTCTCCTTTTCACATGGTATTCTCATCACTCCTGTGTAGTAGAAGTGGTCTTAAAATATGCGTCAGCTACTCTGACACCTTCCTATGCACATTTTGTAATCAGACAATTAATGGAAACGCTCTGTAATAATTCCCATCATCTATCGTCCCAAAAAGACTCAGCGTCCTGCCATTCCAGCACCCAGGATAAAACATGACCACCGGTACCTTATCTAATACCTGATGCAGATTGTTAAGTACATTATGTGAACGAAGGAATGGATATGCTTTCCCTACACCAGTTAATAGCACAACCGAATTCTCTGGTGTCCCATTTATAATTTTCGTCACAATGAGGTTATCATCATTTGTCAAGCGCAACAACTTAGCTACGGCATTATACAGATATTCACACCCCTTACCCTCTTCAAAGGTTATGCACTTATCTATATAGCCCCTATCATCCAAGATCTCAATTATAAGCTTATATAGATCAAATTCCACAATCTGAAAGCCGTCTATATCCGGATTGTTTTTTTTCTTCAGGCTCTCTATCTTCTCTCTAACAATAAGCTCATCCATCGGCTCATAGTCAAACACATAGTATCTGACTTCTCCGCCCACTCCAACATTCTTCAGAAACTTATCCTCAGAAATCCGATCCCATATTTTATCCAACTTCTCGTTAAATTCCATTTATCTCTGTCTCCATTTCATCACAGTCTGCGTTAAACGGAAATCCATCTGATACTCAATGTCCTGTCAACGCATACAAATACTTTTCTAAATGATTACTTAAAAGCTGCTGGCGTAATCCATCATCAATATAAGGTTTCGTTATTAATTTGCTGCCTTTTTCTCCCTCTTTCAAAAGTCCTGCTTCTAGCATGTACTTAAAATATGTCTGTTTCAGTTTCTTAATTCCGGATTCAGACCATTTAGCGATCTTCTCACTCTGAAGCGACTTATCATGAAAGAATATATTAATATCCGCTTCTTTAAGCTCTTTCTCAGCAAACTTAAGTTTCTCATGGTAAACTTCATTGACCAGTTCAAAGAGCAATCTATCGGTCAGCATAACACTGATAAACACAATCAACTTGGCAGTCTGTAAATCACTCTGTATAATTCCTCTTTGCAAAGATTCAGGCAGCGATGAAATCCTTTTATAGATGCAATTAAACTGCCTAACTCTCCGTCTTTCTGCTTTTTGCTGATAAATGTTTTCTTTAACAATCTGCTCTCTTGCTTCCTCTACGGAGCCATTCTGCAACACCCTGACCGTTTCTTTTGTTTCCACAAACCATAGGAGATTGCTATTATTTCCTGCACTATATTCCATTTATTCTGCCTTCCCATTTTGATTATCGTGGTCGAGCTCATATTCAAATTTTCGCTCAAGCCTTTTCCTCTGCAAATGTCTTTTGCAATTATTAGATTTCACACTCATAGCTTATATATATCACAAGTTAAAAGTTTACACACACCAAATTTTATTATACCATTTTATATCATCAAAATCTAGCAATAAAGTCTCCTTTTTCCCACTACTCCAACCCCAAAATTCATATATGTCTAATTGTTATCCAAAACCCACTTATCCCTCTTCCTTCACAAACAACTCGTCCACTGTCCTCTGAAAATACGCAGCCAGTCTCAAAGCTGTTGCCAATGACAGATTGCAGTTGTCACTCTCTGCTGTTATAATCGTTCGCCTGCTCACATCTACTTCCCTTGCCAAATCTTCCTGCCTAAGTCCTGATTGAATACGGTATGTCCGTACTTTTGAATGATATTGTAAATCCTGTGCCATATTGCAATCCCCCTTTCGGTTGATATCCTGTCCGTGTAAATGCCATTCCGCATCATATGGACCAATCAGAAACCACCATCTCGATTATAGCACATTTCCAGCACAATACAGTCCTATAATTTGTACTCATTCATTTTTCAAAACTCAGCCAGAAATTCAAGTTTATTCACTTATTACAAACAGATAAAACATTAAGTACCATAAGCAGCATTCAACCTTTTAATCTCTTCTTTCATCATCTCCACTACTTTAGACGGTCCTGATATGCGTACACCATCCCCCAAGCCTATAATCCATCCAAAGAACAGTCCACTGACTGCCACATTTACCGTCACTTCAAAATGCTCCTCATCCACCTTGGAAAAAAGTATATCCCTTCCAAAACGATCTATGATGATTCCGGCACAGTCATTTTTACAGATAAGATGAACTCTTTCTTCTTTTCCGTCATACATACCGAACCGTTTCTTGGTATAGACCGCCATATCCAGCAAATGAAAACTGTCCTTTCCTTCCCGCTTGTCTCCGGTCAGTGACAATTTCTTCATCTTATCAATACGATAATGCCTAATTTCCTGCGACTTATCATCAAATGCAATCAGATAATACCACTCATCATTCCAACATACACCCCAGGGAGAAACACTGTAATACTCCCCGCCATGCCGAAGCTCCTGCTTCTTATCCACGCTCCAGTTATAATATTGGAACCGTATCTTCCTGTCACTATTGATTGCGAAATGTATCATATCTATGTTGTAGTAAATGCTCTCATTCATGGTTTTGATACGCTGTGCTACAAATACCTGTCCCTGAAGCTCCTTTGCCTGATATATGCTTGTCAGTCCCTCGATTTTCCGTATCAGTTCCTTTGATTTTTTCCTTGTAATGAACCGGGAAGACTGTACCGCATCTACCAGAAGTTTCAGCTCTGCCAGTTCAAAGGGACGATTCCCTATATGATACTCATAGCCTCTGCCTTTCTTCTCTCCGATGATGTCGGCACCGTACTCTGTCAATGCTTTTATATCCGTATAGATACTTTTTCTCTCCGCACTAATCCCCTTGCTATCCAATTCATCAATGATCTGCTGCGTCCCTATACTGTGTGTATCATCTGTTTTCTCCAACAAAATCTGATACAGATAAAGCAATTTCAGCTTCTGATTATTGTTCCTGGCCATAAAAAATGCCTCCTTTCAACTGATACCAAAACCAAACATCAGATGTAAGAAAGCATAAATCAAGTCCGCTAGTCCTCTCCCCAAATATACTCCGGATTAATGTGATTTTTCTCATTCCTCTTATCAAAGAGTTCTCTTGACATTTCTACAATCTGATAGTATCTCGGTTTTTCTCCCTGATATCCGGTAGTTACCAGATACACTCTACTATCTGCCCTTACAACCGTATCTCCGTGAGAATCCAGATCCGGACACGCTGCTGCACGAAGCCCCAGATACCGGCATAAGTACATCACCGCATATCTGCTTGCCATACAGTCGCCACTTCCCGTCACTATATATTCGCACCAATCCGCTTGATACAACCTGTAATCATACTCTACGCTCAAATACCAGGCAGCTTTATCCATTTTCTCATATTCCGTCATATTGTCAGTGATATAAGTTTCTTTGAATTTATCAAACACACTCTGTACATACAGAGTAATATCATCGTAGCCTTTTACCCTTGCTGTCAGTTCTGTCCCATCAGATAAATGAGCCTTAACCGTACATTCGGAATATGCTTCGTCAATATCATTGCCAAATCTCATTTTGATTGTCCCATCATCCGTAATCAGATATCTGGTTTTTACCTTCTTATCCCCTTCCAGACTCCAGCTTTTAACCGTAGCCTGCGTCCCCAAAACCTTGAACTGGAACGAATAGTTATTGGCTGGATTCTTCCCGATATAAGGAACAGCATAATCCTTTGTATAATGCAGCTCAACTTCGGTTGCATTTAGTGTCGGGCATTCTGCATTTTCCGCATCATCCTTTTTATCTTTTTTCTTTTTCACAGTGACTTTGCACTTATATGTCTTTCCTTTGTATGTCACTTTAATAGTGGCTTTTCCTGCTTTTTTTGCCCTCAGCACTGCCTTACTGCCACTTTTTTTGCTAATAGATACAACCTGCTTATTCCCGGTAGTCCATTTTAACTTCTTGCTTTTGGCTTTCTTAGACACGCCCTTTAATGATATCGTGTAAGTCTGCCCTTCTCTCATTGTCTTTTTAGTTGCTGATAACTTATACTTAGCCAGCACCTTCCTTGAAGATCTTGCTGATGCATCCATACTCGGAGCTGCAAAGATTGCCGCTACCACTACAACCACCATCAGCCACAAAACTTTTAATACTTCATTTTTTCTCATAATAACCGCCGCCTTTCTCGAACTTATCTGCCCGGAATCCAGGTCGGCATCCCACCTTAACAAAGCGAATCATAGGACTATTACTATGTGAGTTGCCTATTGAATAGTTACTCTCTGCCTTTACTTACGACATCTTCCCATTCCGGATGCTTCTTTATCAGGCCTTCCGTCTCCATTTTATAAACAAGCAGCCTCATCAGGTAATCCGGCATATGCCTTAATCCTCTCTCCCAATCTTCTACCGTCCGGATTGGTATGCCGAAGTATCCGGCGAATTGTTTCTGTGTCATATTTGCCTCTTTACGCATCGCCTTTAGAACATCCCTATCTTCCATAAATTTCCTTTCTTAAATTGCCTTCTCCCTTCTTTGATTATATTTTACCACATAATGCGTGGAATATCAATAGAGATTTGCAGAAAATTACTTCTCTTACATGCATTTCACACTACTCCATTCCCAACAACTGTTTTGCCCTTTCTTCTGGTCTCATTGTTTCATCGTTCAGAATAGATATGATTTTATCTATCATCTCATCCCCCAAAAACTTAATTTTTGCACTGGTCGCACTGTTAATAACATCAAATATCTGTTCAAACACTCTAAATGCGCCTGCTTCCTCCCAATGTTCATCTACACTTCCAAGCAAAACCTTTTTCAGTTCCCGGACCGCATCATAAACAGAAATGAGTCTTGTCATATCCTCAAAGGTCAAAAAAGTTTTTCTCCCATTATGCTCCTGCTCCCTTCTAATCTGAATCCCATCTGAAAGTCCCATCTTATATGCAGCTTCCCCATAGGCTGAATTATAACTCAAAAAAACATCCTCCACACGTTCAAATGCAAACCATTGTTCCTGTGTCATTGATACCATAGAATCAAATTCTTTAGCGGCATTACGCCATTCCTTTTGCCTTCGTTGGAAATTAGCGTCTTTCCTCAACTCTTCCTCTAACGCTTCTCCCATCCGTACTTTAACCAAGTTATCCATCTCTGCTGTAGTCATAGATTTCCCCTCATTCCTCCATTTTAATTGTTTAATATCCTACGCTCTACCACTTAACAAAATTTCTGCACGCTCATCCGGTGTCCTTTTCCTATCGTAAAGAATTTCAATAAATTTCTGATCCGCCTCTTCCGATCCTGAATAAGCGGGATGGGCATTATGCTGAATCACATCATAAACATTATCTAATTTAATAAAATCGCCACTTGCATGTCCATGTCCGGCAAGCTGCTCAAAAACCTTGTCCATTTGATTTATCTCACCCTCTGTTTCAATCAGCCGTATCATATCCTCTGTACTTAACATAAATAATCCTCCTGATATAATTCGTTTAACTTCTTACCTATAACAAATTATAACTGATTTTTAAGATAGAGAAAGTATATAATAATCTTAAAAGACTTAAGGAGGTGCACCATGTCGGACAGAGGCACTATTGTAATTCATCTGGATGAACTACTAAAGGAAACCGGCTTGAGCAAAAATAAATTTTGCCAACGAGCTGAATTACAACGCTCGCAATTAAACGGATACCTGAACAACACAATAACCAGACTTGACACTGATGTATTGGTTCGGATGTGTGATACATTGAATTGTACTATTTCTGACTTATTGGAATATAAGCCAAAATCCTAAAAAATCATTCTCCTTACTTCGCATTCACCTTTTACTCGGCTACTTATCCGCATAATAAATTCTTCAGGATCAGGTATATGATTAGCTCCAAATAAATCAACCCATATCTCTTGTTTTCCAGCATTCATATACCCTGTGTTAATTGCCTCTTTCATCTCCTCCCTTATCACCTTTTCATCCTTGCCTTCCTTTTTTGCTATTGCTTTAATTATTTCTTTTGCCCTTTTTCTATCCATATATTCTCCTTGTTGTATAACTTCTTATCCATATCTTATCACTTATAACTTATTACATCTGATAAATATACTTTAACTAATGTATACTATAAAAGTCAAGACTTTTTATTTTTATATTACGACATCTTTCGACAGGAGGTTTTACAACTTGAGTAATAGAGGGATGCTAAGAATACATCTTTCCAGTTTGCTTCAAGCATCTGGTATGAGTAAAAATAAATTTTGCCAGAAGGCAGAAATCCAACATTCACAGCTCAAAGGCTATATGGATAACACCATTTCTCGCCTTGATACGGATGTGTTGATTAGGATCTGCCATACTTTAAATTGCTCTATTGCTGATCTTTTGGAATATGTACCATCAGAACAGGCAGAAAAATAGCAGATAAACCATAAAAACGGCTTATCTGCGTCAAACTTCTACATATACTTCGGATTTATCGAAAGTCTATACTTTCTGTCCTTTTTCTCATTTTTCCTATCTAATTCAGAATTAACAAAATTCATATACCAACAAAATTTTTGATATGTCTTTTCATCTACGTCTTCTCTTACTTCTTTTTGCATAATATCGTAAGCGCCAAATATTCCTGCGGATTTTCTAATCTCCTGAATCCCTCTATAATTGTAAATGAAATATAGTTAAACTATTTCACTACAATTACGGAGGATAGGTTATGGCAGCTACACGCAAAGTCCGTGTTCCGATGGCGGAACAGATCAGGCTTATCAATGAATGCCGCCAAAGCGGCATGACAGATGCTGACTGGTGCCGTGAAAACGACATCGCAGTAAGCACCTTTTATAACTGGGTCAGCCGCTGCAGGAAAGTAGCAGCGGATCAGATTCCGGCACCGAGTTATGCTCATTGTGAGATCCCGCGTTCAAAGCAGGACGTGGTTCCCATTGACATTGTTTCGGATCACCTTCCGGAACAGCATACAGCATCGCAGATGCACCAAACGAACCCTGACAATTCACATACGATTGAAGTGTCCATGAATGATGTGATAATCCTAATCAGCAATGATGCTAATCCTGCCCTGCTCACCAGGATACTCCGCCTGATCCGGGAGACCTCATGTTAGGTGATATCTCCGGCCTCGAAAAGATTTACATTGTCTGCGGCTATACAGATATGCGCAAATCGATCGATGGTCTCTGTGCCATGATCGAAGACCAGCTTAAGATGGATCCGGCGTCCAGTGCGCTCTTCCTGTTTTGTGGAAGAAGACGGGACAGGATCAAAGCCCTGTTCCGTGAACCGGATGGCTTTGTTCTGATCTATAAACGGTTGTCTGTCCGGGGCGGCTATCAATGGCCAAGGAAGCAGTCGGAAGTCCGGAATCT
>OFHB01000159.1_pt1 | contig 49347 bp, 43 predicted proteins | sample 1521881 | NCBI WGS metagenome assembly OFHB01 (sample SAMEA3504090, study PRJEB24116) | mouse gut metagenome | biome: mouse gut; feature: mouse-associated habitat; material: faeces | place: Denmark | collected 2011
GCTTGGTTTCGGCATAGTGAAAATAAATTTTCCCTCTGCTCTCAACTTTTGCTATATTTGCGCCCACAAAACAAGAACCCATGAACACACTCTTACGCTCATCAGTCCTTGCCGGCATTGCAATTGGAATCGCAGGTTTCGGATACCTTGCCATCGGAGGGCTTGCCGGGGCCGTCCTTTTCTCATTCGGACTTCTGACAGTAGTCGGATACAGGCTCAAACTTTACACAGGAACAGCCGGTTTCATAAAGAAAAATGAATTTGGGCAGCTGCTTCTCATATTGGGGGGCAACATCGTAGGCTGTCTTCTTGTGGCCCTTCTTTCAAGGATGTCCCCTCTGGGGCTTCAGGAGTCTGCTCAGAAGATTCTTGAACTGCGTCTTTCCATTGGAGCGCTGCGTTGCGGGCTTCTTGGAATCGGATGCGGCTTCATAATGACTACGGCAGTTACGTTTGCCAGGGAAAAGAATTATCTGCCGCTGCTTTTCGGCGTGCCGATGTTCATCATATGCGGCTTCACTCACTGTGTCGCTGATGCATTCTACTATCTGTGCGTTCCGCTTGGCTTCATGAAAGAACATGCTCTTGAAATCCTCGGTGTATATGCATGCATCGTCCTGGGGAATTTCATCGGATGCAATCTTTACCGCCTGATTGCCGGTTCGTCTTCGGCAAACTGATTTTTCTTCAATAAGCAGACTGCTCTTCGGGATATGAGTTCAAGGCAGATGTGAAATGCATCTGCTTTCCGCTGTCCGGGTGACGGAATTCTATCTCAAGGGCATGCAGGCACAGTCTTGCTGACGTTGGCTTGCGGAATATGGAGCTGCTTCCGTAAAGCATGTCTCCTTCTATCGGACGTCCCAGACCGAGAACATGGGCCGAATGGATGCGCAACTGGTGTGTGCGTCCTGTTACCGGGCGGAAAATGACTTCGGCCCTTCCGTCCGGGCATATTTTTGTCACCTCATATTCGGTCACGCTTTCTTTTCCGCTTTTCAGGTCGGCCTTCTGTCTCGGGCGCTCATCATAGTCTGGTGACAGCGGAATGCTAATGCTGCCTTTGTCTCCTGTGCGGAGCATTGCAGAGGTTCCCGTGTGTCTCGTGACGGTACAGTTGCCAATATTGTCGGACTGCATCCCGCGTGATGCAATAGAGTCGGAGGCGGATAGTCTTGCTGTATATGTCTTTTTTACGGAATGGCTGCTGAATTGCTCCATCAGGCACGAGGCGGTTTCGTGGGTCTTTGCGAATACCATTATTCCGGACGTGTCCATGTCCAGCCTGTGTACGGAATATATTTCCGATGCGCTCCTTGTCCTGAGCCATTCCTGCAGCGAGATTCTTCCGTCCAGTCCGGGTACAGACGGCATTCCGGAAGGCTTGCTTGCCACTATTATGCTTCCGTCCTCGTATATTATTTCGGGATATCCGAACCATGCCTCCTCATCATCTGCCCTGTGTCCGACGGCTATCCCGCGCAGCATGAAACCAAGCAGGGGACCGCATTTGCTTGTGCATGACGGGTAGAAATGACCATGTGTGCGCACTGCGGTGCAAGGTGAGGCTCCATACCAGAATTCTCCCATTGCTACGGGACGGAGAAAGTGCCTGTACGCATATTCAAGCAGCTTCGGCGCAGCGCATTCTCCTGTTCCTCCCGGAGGGGCCAGGCCTTTCTGTGCGAATATTTCTGCCACTGACGCCTCTTCTCCGGTTGCATTATGAACTATATACCGGGAGAATATCCATTTCTGAAGGGCATCTGACATTGCTGCACGTCTTGATTTCAGACTTGCAATTTCATCAAGCCTTGAAGACAGTGAGTGTTCCGCAGCATTGATTTTCTCTGCCCACATTGATTTTAGACGTCTGATTTCGGCTTTTCCGAACTGGCTTTCACGTATGAGCTCTTCAAGCCGTGACTCATCGGCAGTTTCACTCCTTATGGCGTCGCGCTCCAGTTTTGCAAGCCGTGCTGAAGCCTTTGCGCTGTTTATATCCTCGTCCATCTGCCTTCGCATATCTGCAATTCCTTTGCGCATCTCAGACAGAACCTTGGAACTTTCCAGTTCGCGTATTTGCCGGTTTATTGATGAAATCTCTTCTTCTCTCTGCCTGAACGGGCATGATGGGTCAAGGAGGTCGTATATCGGCGGCACGAATCCTTCAATCAGGCTTTTGCCTCCGACATTGCCGGAAAATCCTGCGAGATAGCCTGTCCTGCCACTGCTGTCAATTGCGACAAGGACTCCGAGCATCTTGCCTTCAGAAAACCCGAGCGCGACCGCTTCATTGCCGCAGAGCCTGTTGATGTGTTCTGTAACATCCTGTGCGGCATGAATTACAAGAGGGTGGGGGACATATCTGAAAGGGTCAGTGAATGATCCGCTTATGGGATGCCGCCCTGCTGTGTCTTCACTGAAAATATGAAACAGGCTGTTGTCCATGTGTCTTTGCAGGAAAACTTTATCTGAGCGTGGTGTTGTTCTCAAGATATTCGCGGCACCATTCCCTGATTCCGCATTCTCCGCATTTTGGCTTGCGTGCCGTGCATACGTATCTGCCGTGAAGTATCAGCCAATGGTGCGCCTTGGGCCTCAGTTCAGGGGCGAATCCTTCCGTAAGGTCTTTCTCGACTTTTTCCACGGTCGTTCCGTCTGAGAGTCCTATCCGCCTTGCGACACGGAAGACATGGGTGTCGACGGCTATGACCGGCTTGTCATATACAACCGAGGCTATCACGTTCGCTGTCTTGCGTCCGACTCCCGGAAGTGTCTCGAGGAGCGCGGTCTCGGACGGGACCTCTGAGCCGAAATCACTTACGAGCTTCTGGGCCATGCCGATAAGGTGCCTGGCCTTGTTGTTCGGAAATGATATGGACTTTATAAGCTCATAGACCTCTTCGAAAGAAGCTTCTGCAAGGTCAGAAGGCTGTGGGAAGCGTGCGAATATCACAGGAGTGTGCATGTTTACACGCTTGTCGGTGCACTGGGCCGACAGTATGACGGCTATGAGCAGGTGGAACGGGGTGTCATAGTGCAGCTCCGTTTCGGCTGTTTCCATATTCCTTGAGAACCAGTCCGTTATCTTGCAGTAAAGGTCTTTGCCGTTCATGTCAGTTGTTGATGTCAAGGTCTATGATTTCGTCTTCTTTCTGTTCGGTGCATGTCTCGTCGCAGCATACCATGACTCTTCCCGGGTATTTCCCGAAAATCTGCCTGTTGTGTGTTACCATGACGACTGCAGTGCCTTTGTCCCTGTTGATGCCTGTGAGCAGTTTCATGATGCCGTCTGCAGTTTCCGGGTCAAGATTTCCGGTCGGCTCGTCTGCGATTATTACCTGCGGGTCGTTGAGCAGGGAGCGTGCTATGGCTATGCGCTGCTGCTCTCCTCCCGATAGCTGGTAAGGCATCTTGTGTGCCTTCCTCTCCATTCCGACTGCGCACAGAACCTCTCTTATCCTTTCTTCTATGGCCTTCTGGTCTTTCCATCCTGTGGCTTTGAGCACGAACAGCAGATTGTCCTCTATGCTCCTGTCCATCAGAAGCTGGAAATCCTGGAAGACAACTCCCATTTTCCTGCGCAGAAACGGGATTTCTTTTTCCTTTATGCCGTCCAACGAGAAGCCGCAAGCCTGTCCTTTTCCTTTAAGAAGAGGATTTTCCGCTATAATGGTCCGGATTATGGATGTCTTGCCTGTGCCGACTTTACCGACCAGATATACGAAATCTCCGGGATATACGTCCATGTTGAGTCCGTATATGACAGTGGCCTCTCCGTTGAGGATGTCCGCGTCCTTGAATGAAATGATAGGAGCCTTTTCTTCCATACTAAAAATATAAGCAATAAACACACAAATATAGTGGAAAATGGCTAAATTTGTAAAATTTTTGTTTGATGATGACAATGAAAAACATATTGGCGGTATTTTCCGCCGCCTTGCTGTCTTCTTTTGTGCCTGCCTCCGGTAACGGCGGTGTGCCGGATGGCAGTGACGGTGCCTCGGGAAACGGGTACCGGGAAATTCTCAGAATGCAGGAAAGCGGAATGCACAGCCGTTCACGTCTGCTGCTAAAGGATATTGCACGCGAGAGCGGAAAATCTTCTCCGGAAGGATATGCTGTTCTCAGTGAGGTCTCAATGGGACTTCCGGGTTATGAGGCACGTATGGATGCCTTCATTTCAGAGCATCCGTATTCGGTGCTTGTCCCTCAGATGAGATATCTTCATGCCTTGAATCTTTTTGACTCGCAGGACTACAAGGGGGCCGGGGAACTTCTTGAGACCGTACCGGCTTCGTGCATAGGACGCAGCAGGCTTGACGAGTATCTGTTCAAGAAGGCCTATTGTGACCTTGAGGCCGGTGAACTTGACAGGGCTTTGCTCCGGTTTGCTGAGATTGACAGGCGTCCGCTGTCGGACTTCACTGCTCCGGCGAGATATGGGGCCGCTTATATCAACTATGGGAAGAAGAATTTTCGTGAAGCCCTCGAATGGTTCGGGAAATCCGTCTCCGATGCGCGTTTCCGTGACATTTCCAACTATTATATAATGGAATGCCGTTTCATGCTTAAGGACTACAGGTTTGTGGCGGATAACGGCGAGCAGATGTACGGGGCGGTTCCTGAAGACAGGAAACCGCATCTTGCCAGGATAATTTCCGAGTCATGGCTCGTGCTTGGAGATGCCGGGAAGGCCCGTAAATATTATGATCTCGGTATTTCTGCCGGTGAAGCGCCTAAGACACGTGCGGACTGGTTCTACAGCGGTTCTGTGCTTTATGCGGTAAAGGATTACAGGGGCGCGGTTGAATGTTTCAGCAACATGGAGTCAAGGACTGATTCGATAGGTCAGATTGCCAATTACCAGCTCGGCTACAGCTATATACAGACAAAGAACAAGGTTGCCGCGCTGGATGCGTTCAAGGCCGCATCAGAGGCTTCGTTTGACCCGGAAATCGCAGAGGATGCGCATTTCAACTGGGCTAAGCTTGCTTTTGACATAAATAATGACTCTTCCGTGTTCAGCGGATATATCAGCAAATATCCGGACCGTGAGAAAGATGACCGCATTTACAATTATATCGCCGTGGCCGCCTTGCATAACCGTGACTACGCGGCTGCTGTTGACGCTTATGGAATGATAGATGAGCTGGACGAGGGCATGAGGAACAATTATATGAAAGCCAATTACCTGAGGGCAAGCCAGCTTGTTGCCAACGGGTCGTGGCGCATGGCTGTCCCTTGCCTTAAGGTGGCTGCATATTATTCGGACAGGAACAGCAGGTTCAATCAGCTCACGCGTTTCTGGCTTGCTGAATCGTACTACAGGAGCGACCGTTATGACGAGGCGCTTGAGGTATTGACTGACCTTTATAACATGTCGGCTCTTTACAGGCAGCCTGAGTTCTCTCTGATTCCTTACGGCATCGCATATTGCCATTTCCGCAAGTCGGACTATCCTGCCGCCATGAAATGGTTCAACATCTATGTCTCCGGAAAGTCCAAGGAGTACAGGAAAGACGCCCTCGAGAGGATAGGGGACTGCCATTTTATTGTGAAGGACTATAAGAATGCCTGCCTGGCATATGACAGGGTTGCGGAAGAATATAATGATGTGAATGACATTTATCCGTATTATCAGGCTGCGATTGCCTATGGCCTTTCAGGAAAGCAGGACAAGAAGATTTCCGTTCTTTCAAAGGTGTTCGGGGCGTCTGCGGATGCGGAATTTTATCCGGAGGCTCTGTTTGAGCTTGGCCGCGCATATGTGGTGAAGGATGATGATGAAAATGCGTTCAAATGCTTCCGCACTCTTGCAGACGGCGTAAAAGACAGCTCCTATGTCGCTCGTGCCTATCTTGAGATGGGCTCGCTGGCAAGAAACCAGTCCCAGTTCAATGATGCCCTCGGATATTACAAGACTGTCGTTGAGCAGATGTCCGGTTCGGGCTATGCTGAGGACGCGCTTGCCGCCATCGAGTCTGTCTATCAGACCAGGAATGAGCCTGAGGAGTATCTTGCTTATATAGAGGCTCTCGGAATGGGCTCGTCAAAGACTCCTGATGAGAGGGAGGAGATGATATTCGGCTCTGCGGAGCAGATTTATCTCTCTGGCAATTATCAGAAGGCCCTTGCGGCTCTCCAGTCGTACAGGGAGAATTATCCTGCCGGAAAGAATGTCTGCAAGTCAGATTTCTATATGGCTGAGTCGTACAGGAATCTCGGGAAATATGAGCAGGCTTGCGACTGTTACGAAAAAGTCATCGCAGACGGCTCCGGAGCGTTTGTGGAATTGTCAATGCTCAATTTCTCCGACCTGTCGTACAGGATGGAGCGCTGGGACGATGCTCTGGGAGGATATTCTTCATTGTATTCGTCCGCCCTGCTTGAAAACAACAAGTCGCTCGCATTGTACGGAATGATGCGCTCCGCATATCGCGCCCATAAATATGATGAGGCCATAAAGAATGCTGACGTGGTTCTTCTTGACGGTGCTGCGGCAGGGGAAATCAGGCGTGAGGCAGATTTCATAAAGGCCAGGTCTTACCTTGCGACGAGCCGCAGAAATGAGGCTTTCGGGATTCTTTCCAAGCTGGCTGCGGATGTGTCTGACGGGTATGGTGCCGAGGCTGCTTACCTGATTATTCTTGACAGCTATGACAAGGGTGATTTCGAGGCCGTACAGGCTAAGGCATACGAATTTGCGGATGCCGGCTCAGGGCAGAATTATTGGCTTGCCAAGATTTACATAGTTCTCGGTGACTCGTTTGCCGAGGTGGGGGATTTCGCCCAGGCCAGGGCCACATTCGGAAGTATCCTTGACGGGTACAGTCCGGAAGGTCCTGACGATGATGTGCTTGACAATGTGAAGATGCGCATAGGCAAGCTGGATTCACTTATGGCAGAAACCGAATAAACAGAAAGAAAATGAACAGAAACATATTGTTCCGCCTTATTCCGCTGGCGGTGTCGGCTGCGCTTCCTTTTGCTGCGGCAGCCCAGAATCTCGACCCGACAGTTGTGGTGGACCGCAATTATGAGGGCAAATTGATGGAGGTGCACAAGCCTTCTCTGAAGATGCAGGTGCCTGATTCCGTCACGAGGTTTGACCTTGATTTCGATTATTCCGTATTTGAAAACCCTTATAAGGGTTCATATGAGTTCAGTCCATATACTGTCAAGATGCATCCTGCTTCATCGGCGTCAGCGCCGAAGAAATTGTATCTGCGTGCAGGAGCGGGCTATCCTCTGCGTCCTGTTTTTGACTTGGTGTGGTCTCCGTCTTTCAAAAAGGGATTCCGGATGGATGTATATGCCCTCCACAGGTCTTATGTGGGAAATTACAGGTCTTTCAGCCCTTCAGCTGAGCCTCAATCGGGAACTGTGAAGATAGACAGGTGGCGTTCGGATGACGGAAGCGTGCGCACTTGGAGCGGCTATGATTTCAGCACCAGGGCAGGCCTTGACGGAAGCTATGACTGGAAAAAGGGTACGGCTGTCTTTGATGTGTCATATTTCGGGCTGGCATCTGACGACAGGCAGCGTAGGCGTGGCTATGATGCGTTGGACGTGAAGGCTGGTGTATGCTCCGTGCCTTCTGACGGGCCGCATTTCCTTTATGATGTGACGGCTTCCTACCGTTTCGCAAATGACAAGGCCAAGTATCGTGCAGGAAATTCATATGTGCTTGATGAGCATCTGTTCGGGGCTGACGCTTCTTTGGGATGGGCTTTTGCAGGAGGGCACAGGATGCTGTTTGATTTTGCGCTGGATGTCGCGGCTTATTCTGGAGGGGCAGATGCCGCTGCCGGTAATTTCCGCATAATCCCGCATTATATGTTTGTGAAGGGAAGGTGGAATCTTGACTTGGGCCTGCGTCTTTCGATGATTGCAAGCCAGGCAGATACCGCTGGAATGTTCACTTCACGTGACCAGATTATATATCCTGATGTGACTGTTAGCTTTGCCGCCATCCCTGACGCCATGTCGCTTTATGCCAAGGCAACAGGCGGAAGCTCTCTCAACACTTATGCTCGTGTACTTGAGGTAAACCGTCATGCGGACCTTGCTTTTGCGAGGGGCGGGGGCGCTGTCCTGGACAATACTGTCGAGCGTTTGTCTGTCATGATAGGAATGGAGGGACGAATAGGGATGCAGTTCAGCTATGACCTCAGGGCAGGTTATTCGAATTACGGGAATGCCATGCTTGATGCTGTGGCATTGGTGGCCGAGCCACAGGACGGCAGCCTGAAATATCTTCCAGGTTTGGGGTACTCCTCTTACAGGAAATGTTTTGCCCAGGCGGAACTTTGCTGGAAAAATGAGAGCATAAGGCTTGACGGCCTGGTGAATTATGCGCATGTATGGGGCTTGGACCGTGCTTCGGGATTGTTTGCTCCTGCTTCTCTTACCGGTGATGTGGCATTCGAGTACAATTGGAACAGGCGCATATTCGCAGGTGTGGACTGTGCTTTCTCCACGGCTCGCCGCGGAGGGCTTCTGTATCCTTCCGGAGAACTTTACGGGGCTGTACTTCCGGGATATGCGGACCTTGGCCTTTCTCTTGAGGTGGCTCTCACAAGGAGTTTCTCTTTATGGGCCCGCGGGGAGAATCTGCTGAACATGACAGTGCAGCGCAATCCACTGTATGCGGAGCAGGGCATCGGTTTCACTCTTGGAATCAGTCTGAATTTGTAAGAATCAGATGGCATAAATTCAACAAGTTCTCAGAAAAATTGCTATATTTGTCCGTTTGTTTTCCTTGCTTGCCGTTAATGGCCGGGAGAACATGGAAGAAAGAAAAAGAAAAGACAGACAATGAGCGAAGAAGTAATCAACAATTCGGCGGCGGAACAGTATTCCGCTAACAGCATTCAGGTGCTGGAAGGTCTTGAGGCGGTTAGGAAACGCCCGTCAATGTATATAGGAGACATAGGTGAGAGAGGACTTCACCATCTGGTCTATGAGGTGGTGGACAACAGTATCGATGAGGCCCTGGCCGGATATTGTACCAATATCGAAGTTTTTATAAATGAGGACAATTCGATAACCGTACGTGACAACGGACGAGGCATACCTACGGGAATGCATGAGAAGGAGCACCGCTCTGCTCTCGAGGTCGTGCTGACAGTCCTGCATGCGGGAGGTAAATTCAGCAAGGACAGCTATAAGGTGTCCGGAGGTCTTCATGGAGTCGGAGTTTCCTGCGTGAATGCGCTTTCAGACTATCTTAAGGCGGAGATTCACCGTGAGGGAAAAGTTTTTGTGCAGGAATATTCGCAGGGAAAGCCTTACAAGCCGGTTGAGGTGGTAGGAGAGGCTTCGGATACAGGTACTACCGTTACCTTCCATCCGGACCCTGAGATTTTCCAGGTCACTACTGTTTATAAATATGATACTCTCGCAGCCCGTCTGAGGGAGCTTGCATATCTTAATAAGGGCATTCATCTTACATTGACGGACAAGAGGACGCTTGTGCCTGATGTGGATGAGAACGGCAATGAATTGCAGACCACACATTTCAGACAGGACATATTCTATTCGAAGGACGGTCTGAAGGAGTTTGTCGAGTATCTTGACGGAGGTGCGGAGAAGCTTATCGAGACGCCTATTTGCCTTGAGACTGACAAGATTATACCTATCGAGGTTGCCCTGCAGTACAACACTGGATATACGGAGAAAATCTACTCCTATGTAAATAACATCAACACCATCGAGGGAGGTACGCATCTCCAGGGATTCAAGATGGGACTTACCAGAACTCTGAAGAACTATGCGGACAAGAACGGCCTTCTTGCAAAGCTTAAGTTTGATCTGGCAGCGGATGATTTCCGTGAGGGTCTGACTGCGGTTGTGTCGGTCAAGGTGGCTGAGCCTCAGTTCGAGGGACAGACCAAGACGAAGCTCGGAAACGGCGAGGTCGTGTCCGCGGTGTCACAGGCAACGGCAGCAGCTCTTGAGGCTTATCTTGAGGAGAACCCGAAAGAGGCCAAGATGATAGTTGACAAGGTGATTCTTGCCGCAACTGCACGCCATGCCGCAAGGAAGGCGCGTGAGATGGTTCAGAGGAAGACCGTCATGTCTGGTGCGGGAATGCCGGGAAAACTTGCCGACTGTTCTGAGAGGAATCCGGAGAAATGCGAGCTCTTCCTTGTCGAGGGAGATTCCGCAGGCGGTACCGCAAAGCAGGGACGTGACCGTATGACCCAGGCCATCCTTCCGCTCAGGGGTAAGATTCTGAATGTGGAGAAAGCCATGGAGCACAGGGTGTTCGAAAGCGAGGAAATCCGCAATATCTACACGGCCCTCGGTGTTACCGTAGGTACTGAAGAGGATAGCAAGGCATTGAATCTCAGCAAGCTCCGCTATCACAAGGTCATAATCATGACCGATGCCGATGTCGATGGCAGCCATATCGCCACTCTCATCCTGACCTTCTTCTTCCGTTATATGATTGACCTTATAAAGAACGGATACGTATATCTGGCTACTCCGCCTCTGTATCTTGTTAAGAAAGGAAAGGAGGAGATATACTGCTGGACAGAGGCTCAGCGCAAGGAAGCTACCATGCAGTTGGGCAAGGGCTCTGACAAGGGCGTTTTCGTGCAGCGCTACAAAGGTCTCGGAGAGATGAGTGCCGAGCAGCTGCAGTCCACCACAATGGACCCGGAGAAGAGGCTTCTGCGTCAGATTACAATCGAGAACGCTGCCGAGGCGGAGCGTACCTTCTCAATGCTTATGGGTGATGATGTGCCGCCTCGCCGTGAGTTCATCGAGCAGAATGCCCACTATGCCAACATTGACGCATAGGCGGGAAGTTCCCAAATTAATTGAAAATTGTACTGAAACATTATTATAACAGCCATGACTGACATTTTTGACAGAATTGAAAAACATTCCGGCGGCCCGCTCGGACAGTATGCGGCTAAGGCCTTCGGATATTACATGTTCCCTAAACTTGAGGGCGAGCTTGGCCCGCATATGAAATTCCAGGGCAGGGATGTGCTATGCTGGAGCCTGAACAACTATCTCGGGCTTGCGAATCATCCTGAGGTGAGAAAAGCGGATGCCGAAGCTGCAGCGAAATGGGGTCTTGCGTACCCTATGGGAAGCCGCATGATGACAGGCCATACTGACCTTCACGAGAGGTTCGAGAGGGAGCTTGCAGAGTTCGAGAGAAAAGAGGACGCTTTCCTTTTCAATTTCGGATATCAGGGAATACTTTCCACTATTGACGCGCTCATGGACCGTCACGATGTCATCGTTTATGACTCTGAGGCACATGCCTGCCTTATCGACGGTGCGCGCCTGCATATGGGAAAGAGGATGACATACCGTCATAATGACTATGAAAGCTGTGAGAAGACTCTCCAGAGGGCTACAAGGCTCTGTGAGGAGACAGGCGGAGGAATCCTTCTCATCACAGAGGGTGTATATGGAATGACCGGAGCGCTCGGATTCCTTGACAAGATTGTTGAGCTGAAGAAGAAATACAAGTTCCGTATCCTCATCGACGATGCCCATGGTTTCGGAAATATGGGTCCTACTGGCCGCGGAACATCAGAGCATTTCGGCGTGATGGATGACATTGACCTTTATATCGGCGCATATGCCAAGTCTATGGCTTCTATCGGAGGTTTTGTTGCAGGTCCTAAGTCTGTCATCAATTATCTCCGCTATAACATGCGTTCCCAGATTTACGCGAAGTCGCTTCCTATGGCTTTCGTGGAGGGAGGACTCAAGAGGCTTGAGATTATCCGCAGCGCGGAGGGAGACAAGCTCCGTCAGAAGCTTTTCACCGTTACGAGAGCTCTCCAGGACGGTTTCCGCAACCTCGGCTTTGAAATCGGCCCTGCTCAGGCATGCGTGACTCCGGTGCAGATAAAGGGAGGCGTAGGCCAGGCTTCAAAGATTGCAGTTGACCTTCGTCAGAACTACGGAATCTTCTGCTCTATAGTGGTTTATCCTGTGATACCTAAGGGAATGATCATATTCCGCATAATATCTACTGCAGCCCATTCAATGGAGGACGTGGAATATACTCTCAAGGCCTTCACTGAGGTACGCGAGAAGCTGGATGCGGGAGTATATGATGCTCCGGACGGTGATATCGTGGACATGGCCATAAAATAGTCTATGGCAGAATATCTTGTTCCGCCCATTTGCGGGTGGACATATCTATACGGCAGCAATGCCGGTGCATCAGTGTCGTCACGTATCGTGGCGGCACTGACTATGCATTTGAACCCGCAGCTGTTTTCAGAGGCGCTTCAGGAGGCGGCGGTGCGTTTCCCGCAGATGTCGGTATGTCTTGCTGTACGCGACGGCAGGTACGTATTTGAGCCGGTTTCGGCTCCGGTGCCGCTTTTCAAGTGCGGGGAAGAGCCGTATGATTTCAGGGATGAGGCATTGCGCGGCTATCTTTTCAAGGTGTCGTATGTACACAAGACTGTGTATTTCGATTTTCATCGTGCGCTTTCTGATGAGTATGGCATGATGACCTTCGCCAAGGCCGTGCTTTTCCGTTATTTCGAGCTCTCAGGTTTTCCTGTGGAGAATGACGGGTCCGTGAAGCTCATGTCCGGGTCTTATTTCAAGGCAGAGGGAGATGATCCGATGTTGCGGATGGAGGATATCAATGCTTCCCGTCCAGTGTGGTATATGGATGCCAAGGCAGCTGTGCCTGCCCTGTCGGAGAGCGGGGAGGAAGAGGTCGTGCTGGTCAGGATTCCGCTGAATGAGCCGCTGAAACTGTCTTCCGGCTCATGCGTGAATGCCGTGACTTACATATCGCCGGCCTTGTCGCAGGCAGTGCATGAGATGTATGCCGGGACAATGGAGCAGGGTGAATATGTGGTGGCTGCAGTGTCGGTCAATCTGAGGCCTTATTTTCCGGCTGCATCCATGCGCCCGTTCTGTACCGGGATATATCTGGCCTATAACAGGAGCTTGTGTGAGTATCCTTATAATGTGGTGCAGCTGTCCCAGAAGAAGCTTATGGAGGCGCAGATGAAGAATGATGCCCTGGCATACAGTGCGCAGAGGTATATGAATGACCTTGAGAAAGCTCTTGCCGGAGCTGATGCTCCCGGTGGACTTGACGGCGCCATGTCTTCTCTTCAGGAGGAGATGGCTTCCAGGGCGACATACCGTATCGGAGGTATCGGCAATGTGATGCTTCCGGAAAGCATGGGAAGGCTTGTGTCTGAATTTTACCCTGTCGTGCCATCCGGAGGGCGCTCGTGCTCCGTGACTGTAGAATATTATGGTCGGGACCTGGTGGTGGCCGTGTCTGGCAGGGATAAGGCATATGGACTGTGCCGCAGGTTCGTGGAGCTGCTGCATGAGAATGATATTTCCGCATTCATCGCTGACAGGTACAGCTTTGTCCCGATGGACATGCGTAAATGATAGAATAAATTTATTATGGAAAAGAACATTCTGCCGCGCAAGCTGAGGATATATGTCCCGCTGATGTGCATTTTTATGCTGTTCGTGTTCCTTATGCCGAGGAGCCCGAAATTCAATTATGATTACAGCAAAGGCTCGCCCTGGATGTATGAGACAATGATTGCCCAGTTTGACTTTCCTTTGATCAAGACTCAGGCGCAGTTCGGGGCGGAGCGGGAGAAGGCCTGGACGGAAGTTGTCCCGTTCTACCGTCATGACCCTCTTGTGGCTGCCATTGCTGCACGCGGAGTGGCTTCGGCTGACCTGGAGGGGCATGAGAGCGCACGGGTGGCTGTAGCCTCAGCCCTGAAGTCTGTCTATGCGAAAGGACTGCTGCCGGACCGCGCGTCAAAGGACGTGGCGATAGACCGCTCTTCGGACGGGATGATTTATATCCAGAAGGACATGAGGGCCGAGAAGGTGCCTGTCACTGAGGTGTATGACATGGAACGTGCCGGGGCCATGCTGCGTGAGGCTATAGCCAAGGCATGCCCTCATTGCAATGCCGATTCCGTATATGTGGCTTCCGGGCTGTCGGCTGTGCTTGTGCCGGACCTTGTATATGACCAGCAGACCACAGACCTGATACACAGGGAGAATGTTTATTATGTCTCTCCGACGCGCGGGGTGGTGAAATCCGGGCAGACAATCGTGTCCAACGGGGAAATCGTCACGGCTGAAATTGAGCAGATGCTTGATTCGTATAAGGCGGAGTATGACAGGAGCGTTGGATATGACGGCCCGAGGTGGCTCCAGTGGGCCGGCAATGCCGTTATAGCCCTGCTTATTGTCATGGTCTTGTTCTTTGCCATATATTATTGCAATTACAGGATTTTCGACAGCTATAACAAGTATCTCTATATACTTATGGTGTTCACGCTGTCCGCAGCGGCGTCTTTTGCTGTCGCAAGGATGGACCCTTCCATGTTCTATCTTGTTCCTTTCACTCTGATTGCGCTTTATCTTCAGGCTTTCTTTACGAAGAAGACAGTCTTTACCATATACCTTATATCACTCATACCTATGCTGATGTCTGCTCCAAACGGGGTGGAGCTTTATGTGATGTATGTGGTGGCCGGTGTGGTCGGCATTTTCGTGTTCGACTATTTCAACAAGGGGTGGCTGCAGTTCGTCACGGCTTTCATCGTGTTTGTGGTGATGCTTCTTGTATGGGGGGCGTTCAGGGTCGCTGACGGAATCGGCAGCATAAGGAATTACAGCGTGATATGGTATCTTGCCCTCGGGGCTTTCATGTCCGTTGCGGGCTATCCGCTCATATACCTGTTTGAAAAGATGTTCATGCTGGTGTCTTCTTCTAAGCTTGTGGAGCTGAGTGATACGAGCAACAAGCTTCTGCGCATGCTTGCTGACAAGGCTCCGGGTACATTCCAGCATTGCCTTCAGGTTATGAATCTTGCGGATGCCGCGGCCAGGTCGATTGATGCAAATGTGCCTCTCGTGCGTGCAGGTGCGCTCTACCATGACGTCGGGAAAATCTGCAATCCGCAGTGCTTCACGGAGAATGAGACCCCTGGCGTGAAATATCATGCCGGACTCACTCCAAAGGAGAGTGCACAGGAAATCATAAGGCATGTCAGTGACGGCCTTGCCCTTGCAGAGAAGCATAATCTTCCGGGTGTGCTCAAAGATTTCATCAGGACGCATCACGGAACAACTGCAGCCGCATATTTTCTGAACAAGTATCTTTCCGACGGGGGAGACCCGGAGGATGTGTCTGACTTTTATTATGACGGCGTCAGGCCTGTTACGAAGGAGCAGGTGATCCTCATGCTCTGCGATGCGGTGGAGGCCGCTTCGAGGAGTCTCAAGGATTATTCTCCGGAGAACATTTCCGAGCTTGTGGACCGTATAATTGACGGCAAGTCCGATGACGGGCAGCTCGCGGACTCTGACATTTCCCTCAGGGAGATAGCCACCATAAAGGAGGTTCTCAAGTCATATCTGCAGCAGATGTACCATTCGCGGGTGGTATATCCGAAACGCAAGATTGCGGCACGCAAGTGACATTTTGAAATGTCGTGCAGAATGATTATTTTTGCAGGCTTTATTGCCCGCCTGGTGCTCCAGGCAGATAGAATGACAAATGATTAAAAACTGAATATATGAAGATTGAACAGAACAGAATCGATGATCTTAATCTCGAACTGACCCTTTCGGTAGCAAAGGATGACTATCAGGAAAGCAGGAGCAACAGGCTCAAGGATTTCAGGAAAAAGGCTGAAATCAAGGGCTTCAGGAAGGGCATGGTCCCTATGTCTCTTGTTGAGAAGATGTATGGCCAGTCGGCTCTTGTTGATGCTGTGAATGACGTCATTTCCGAGTCGCTCAACAATTTCATACATGAGAACGGATTCAAGGTTCTCGGTGAGCCTCTTCCTGCGGAGGACCAGCCTGCGACTGATTGGGTGAACGGCAATGACTTCACTTTCAAGTTTGACATGGCTCTCAATCCTGAGGTTACCATCGAACTGGGCAAGGATGACGAGATTGTATATTATACCATAACTGCGACTGACGTTGCAAAGAAGGAGATGACTGACAACCTCCTCCGTCAGTATGGTTCGCTTGAGGAAGGCGAGAGCGCAAAGGAAGACGATTTCATCATCGTTGACTTCGTTCAGGGCGAGACAAGCGTCGAGGGTGCATATGTTGCGCTTCGCAATGTTGCTGAGGCTGCAAGGGCATCTTTCATCGGACTCAAGGCCGGAGATTCCATTGACGTGAATGTGAATGAGGCATTTGAGAATGAGACTGACCGCGCTTCAATGCTCAAGGTTTCTAAGGATGAGCTTGCATCACTTGACCCTATGTTCCGCATGACTGTGAAGAACGTCAAGACTTTCGTTTCTGCGCAGATGAATCAGGAGACATATGACAAGATTTTCGGAGAGGGCGCCGTATCTGACGAGAAAGGATTTGAGGAGAAGGTGGAGGAAAGGCTCCGTGCCGAGTATGCCCAGGAGGCTGATTTCCGCTTCACAACTGATGCAAAGAAATATCTTGTTGAGAAGGCTGGCGTGAATGTGGCCGAGAAGTTCCTCAAGAGATGGGTATTTGTCGCAAATGAGGGCAAGTTCACCATGGAGGAAATCGAGAAGGAGTGGGATCTGTTCATCGCTGACTACAAGTGGCAGATGGTCAGGAGCGCTCTCATGCAGAAATACAATGTGAAGATTGAGGAGGCTGACATGCTTGCAAGCGCAAAGGGTTTTGCAGCATACCAGTTCGCAATGTACGGCATGAACAATGTTCCTGATGAGCAGCTTGAGGCCTTCGCAAAGAACATTCTTGCACAGGAGGAGCAGGGCAGGAGGATTCTTGACCAGGTTGAGAATGAGAAGACCCTTGCTGCCGTCCGTGAGGTGGTTACGCTCAAGAAGAAAAAGATTTCCGTTGAGAAATTCCGCGAGTTGAAATAATTATCGTAAGGCCGGCTCGTAAGGGTCGGCCTTTTTTATATGATATGGAAAAAGAATTTGACAAATACGCCCGTTTCCAGTACGGCATCGGTTCAATGACGATGCACCGTTACAGGTCTGCTGTGGACGGATATATTAATCCGACCATTATCGAGGAGAGAAAACTGAACATGGCCTCCATGGACGTGTTCAGCAGGCTCATGATGGACCGGATAATTTTCCTCGGCGTGCCGATTGACGATGATGTGGCCAACATTATCCAGGCACAGCTCCTGTTCCTTGCGTCGAATGACGGTGCGGGTGACATATCCCTGTATATCAATACTCCAGGTGGGCAGGTTTCCTCAGGCCTCGGCATTTATGATACGATGCAGATAATTGAGCCTAATGTGGCTACGATATGCACCGGAATGGCTGCTTCAATGGGTTCGGTTCTTTTGTGCGCCGGTGCTCCTGGCAAGCGTTCCGCCCTGAAGCATTCGAGGGTGATGATACATCAGCCGCTCGGAGGCGCACGCGGACAGGCTTCCGATATTCTCATTGCCGCCCAGGAGATTGAGAAGACGAAAAAGGAACTGTACAGCATCATTGCCGAGCATAGCGGACAGTCTCTCGAGAGGATTTATGCTGACGGCGACCGTGATTTCTGGATGACTTCATCCGAGGCTCTGGAGTACGGCATGATTGACGAAATTCTTACCAAGAAGAAATAAGGCACGATATGGCGAAATCTGATAAGCAGAATAGGCATTGCATGTTTTGCGGAAGAAGCGAGAAGGAAGTTCCGCTTCTGCTGCAGGGCATGGATGCGTGCATTTGTTCGGACTGTATCAAGCTGGCGGGGGACTATATGAGGGACTATGACAGGAACTCGTCTTCCGGAAAGCCTCTGGGCAAGATAGAGTCACTTTACAAGCCGAAGGAGATACATGAGTTCCTTGACCAGTATGTTATAGGGCAGGACAGGGCGAAGAAACTCCTTTCCGTTGCCGTATATAACCATTATAAGAGGATAAACCATAATCTTGTCGGGGATTCTGACCTGGAGCTGGAAAAGTCCAACATACTTATGGTGGGCCCGACCGGTACGGGAAAGACATTGATGGCCAAGAGCATTGCCAAGCTTCTTGATGTTCCGTTCACTATCGTGGATGCTACTGTGCTTACTGAGGCTGGTTATGTGGGAGAGGATGTGGAGAGCATATTGTCACGTCTTCTGCAGGAGGCAGACTATGATGTCGCAAAGGCCGAGAGGGGAATCGTGTTCATTGACGAGATTGACAAGATAGCCCGCAAGAGCGACAATCCTTCCATTACGCGTGACGTGTCGGGAGAGGGCGTGCAGCAGGCCATGCTCAAGCTTCTCGAGGGAAGCGTCGTGAATGTTCCGCCTCAGGGAGGCCGCAAGCATCCTGAGCAGGAGTTCCTGCATGTCAATACGCAGAATATACTTTTCATTTGCGGAGGAGCCTTTGAAGGCATTGAGCGCAGGATTGCACAGAGACTGAACACTCAGGTAATCGGCTTCGGCGCGGCAGACCGCAAGCATATTGACAAGGACAATCTTCTGCAGTATGTGGAGGCGATGGATCTCCGTTCATATGGCTTGATTCCGGAAATAATAGGACGTCTTCCTGTCATCACTTATCTTGACCACCTCGACAGGGATGCCCTCAAAAGAATATTGACAGAGCCGAAAAACGCGATTATGCGCCAGTATGAGAGGATATTCGAACTTGACGGGATACGTCTGAATATCGGCAAGGGCGTACTTGACCTGATTGTGGATACGGCCATTGAGAACAAGCTCGGTGCACGCGGGCTGCGTTCAATTTGTGAGAAGATAATGACGGACGCGATGTATGATGCGCCGTCATCGGATAAGAAGACCTTTAACCTGACTCTTGACTACGCTAAGAAAAAACTTTCGTTGGACCGTAAATAAGGGCATGTGACGCACACACTCATGTCCTTGTTATATAATGTTTAACTAATAGTTTTTTGATGAAAAAGATTCTTAACCTTGCCGTGGTGGCTGTTGCTTCCATGGCGTTGCTGTCTTGTGAAAAGAAAGACGGCCCTGTGGCTTATGCTGCACCTGTGATGGTCTGGGAGGCAAATCCGGACTTTTCAACAATGGAACTTTCCCAGACGATGGATGTGAACATCCGTGTCAAGGCGGAGGCCGGGATAGGCACTTTTATAGTGAAAGTGAACTCTCCCGTCCTGTCTCCTGTCATTTCGGCCTTGACTTCAGACAATTCTTCGAATATGGACCTTATCGGTGATTCATCCCTTATCGGTGCGCTTGACGGACTTACCGGAGGGACATTGCCTGCCGGTGAGAAGTTGGCCGGAAAGACAGAGGTGAATTTCAATTTGTCTTCCCTTGTCCCGATGATTCTGGGTTTGTCTCCGGAGAAAGGTTCTGACCATGTGTTTACGCTTGAGGTTTCTGACAAAATCGGGCAGTCTTTCAGCCGTAAGCTGACTTTTCATTATGGGGGGGGCAACAGCATAAGCGTTTCCGGTGCTGACCTGTGGAATAACACTGCTTCTGTGGTGGTGTCTTGTGCAGAATCGGTCGAGGCTCCTGCTGTCTTCTTCGGCAAGAAGGGCGGGGAGCTTCATGAGCTTGCAGCCGATGCGGATGGCAAATATGTTGTTGCGCCTTCGTATGAGAGTTCTGTTAATGCAGGAGGCTTTGATGTGTTTTCTGTAAAGGAGGGGACAGGAGTTTATGCTTTCAATGTATATGTCGCGGAGTTGCGTGATGGTGACAAGGTGCTTGCATCTTGTGAATTTGCCGCTCCAGAGGGTGATGCCATACCGAATGCCGATATGAACGGCTGGTCTTTCCGTGTATGGGAGGACGGTTCCGGTAAACCGTATAATATCACTTACCCTAATCCGGATGGGGAGTCATTCTGGGACAGCGGCAACAATTCTTTCCTTGAGCAGTATGGTGAGGATGGAGTTTCCACTGTCTTTACTCCTCTTTGCATGGAGGGCGAGGAGAAGGGTACTGCTTTGCTTTCTGCAAGGAAGGTGCTCGGCTTTGTATTCGCTCCCGGCAATATGTACACAGGTGATTTCATCTATTCTGGTTTTAGCGGTACGGCATATTTCGGAAAGAAATATGGTTGGACAGCCCGTCCGTCTGCATTCAAGGTGCGCTACAAGGCCAATGTGGGTGTCATTGACAATACCGGCTCATACGACCCTCAGAAGGACGAGTGGGACGGAAAGCAGGACGTGATGCGCATTTATGCGGCTGTGATAGACTGGACTTCCCAGCACGGGGTATCCTCAGGAATGACTGAGCCTTCAGGAATGTGGGACCCTTGCCTTCAGAAGAATGTTGAGGAGGGTGCCATCATCGGATATGCGTCTGCTGAAATCAAGGAGTCATCTTCAGATTATGTGATGCAGGAGCTTGATTTCCACTGGTATGACACAGAGGCCAAGCCTGCCGACGGCAATTATTCCGTAGTGATTTCATTCGCCACAAGCAGTCGCGGTGACTATCTTACAGGCTGCAGCACAAACACTCTCCTTATTGACAGTGTGGAGTGGGTTTATTGAGTTTCTCGGCATGGATAATGCCGGATAATTCAGACAATATCAATTTTCCGGACGGCATGTGTGCGCCGTCCGGATTTTTTTGTCCGGATGCTTCGGATGAGGGTTCTGTGAATTTATATATGGTCAGAATCAATGCTCAAGTGTCTGTGATGCAGTAAAGAAGCGCATTAATAAAAGAAATAATATTAAAAAAGAGAAAAATCAGTTATGTTTTTATTAAGAAAAAGAAAAAACTGCGCCGCCGATATTGTAAAACTATTGGCAGTTTCATAATTTTGCGGAGCAGTAGGGGTCAAAAGACATGGTATTTTGATTATTAACCGGGCATAGTGCCCATCAGATTATCATGTTATGACAGTTATGGATTTTTTCAGGAGACGCGTCAGCGTTGATGCTCCTGTTTTCGTGGACCTTACGAGTGATTATGGCTTCAAGGCGATTTTCGGCAACGAGCTGAACAAGGATGTGTTGCTGGCATTGCTGCGGCAGCTTGTGACAGACGAGAAGATTGCCGAGATAGAGTACATTGACAAGGAGCGGAGGATGCTCAGGAGGGATGCGAAATCGTGCGCTTTTGATGTTTATTGCAAGACAGGTGACGGCAGGCGTATCATAATTGAGATGCAGCACAATTCACAGAAGTTTTTTCTGTCGCGTAGCATCTTCTATTCGACTTTTGCCGTCCAGGACCAGCTGAAGCGAGGTGTCAGGGACTATGATTTCGCTCCTGTATATATGATAAGCTTTGTGTGCGAGGATATATCGGATTTTAAAGGGAGTGATGATTTCATCACGAGGGTCAACCTTTATGCCGGAGACGGCCGCAGGCTTGTCGCAAGGAATTTGAATTATATATACATAGAACTTGACAAGTTCAGGAAGACCGAGGAGGAACTGTCGGAAGACGATGACCTGGAGGGGATGATATATTCCATCAAGCATATGTCGAGACTGACGGAGATTCCTCAAAAGTTGAGAAAACCGATGTTCCAGAGGCTCTATGAGGCATCTCGTTTTGCCGCTATGGGTGCTGTGGAGCAGTATAAATACATCAGGAATATGACGACAAAGGCAGATATCAAGGCACAGATGGATTACAAATATGAGCAGGGGTTGGAGAAAGGAAAAATGGATGAAAAGAATGGGATTGCCAAAAATCTGATTTCATTGGGAATTGCAGATGAAGTGATTGCCAAGTCAACCGGGCTGACGGTAGAACAGATTGAAGAGATGAAGTGAGAAAGGGTATATCTCATTGTATTGGAACTGATTGTAATTTTGAACCGCTGGAGTATGGTGATACATTCACAGCTTGACGGCAAGGGCCTTGTGAAAGTCGATATGAACTTCACCGGGGAGACGTGGAACATTAATGAATATGCTCGGATTGCTTATTTTGTGTTTCACGTGGACAAAGCATAATTTCTCGTGCCGGACTTCTGTACATGTATCAATAAATGTCCGGCACGTTTTGTTTGTGATAGTTTGAAGGGCAGCTTACCTGTCGTAGTGGGGGAGTGTGTCTGGAATCACCATGGAAATTTCCACGAGGCCTGCGATTGTGCCGTTTTCACGCCAGGCGGTCTGGTATATCATTTTTTTGAGGCCGGCTTTGCTGATTGTATATGAATTGCTGCCTCCGGTTTCCAGAAGCTTGTGGATGATTGCTTTTGACCTTTCGCTGTGGCAGCCCATCAGATTTTTGCCGACAAGGTCTCCGTGAGATGCGAAGGTCTCTTTTGCCTTGTCATTCATATAGATGATTTTACCTTCTGTGTCGCAAACTGTTATGGCGCAGTTCATTTCTTTTGCCCAATCTGGTATCATGATGTTTCTTGAGTTAATTTTGGATGGTGTCCTTGTTTTTATCTGTGTGCAAACTTAGCATTAGTTTATGTGTATTGCAAATTGTCCCGTCTCGTGGGAGCGTAAGATTTAATTTGATTGGACGGCGGATTTTGTGTAATTTTACAAATTGTGCCGGTGCATTCGGGCGTTTGCCGGGAGTATTGGTTTGGAGTAAAAGTGACAGGATTATGGTAATATTGATAACAGGAGTGTCTTCGGGATTCGGAAAAGCAATGGCTTTGAGGCTTGCTATGGACGGACATAAGGTTTATGGGACTGTCAGGCGTGAGACTGAGCCGCTTAATGGAGTGACATATCTTGAGGCGGATGTGCAGGATGAGGCTGCGGTGGCATCTGCTTTCGGCAGGCTGATGGAGGCGGAAGGGCGTGTTGATGTGTTTGTCAGCAATGCCGGAATGGGGATAGGCGGGCCATTGGAGTTCTGTGCCGTTGAAGATATAGGAAAGCAGATGGATGTGAATTTCATGGGAATGGCAAGGTGGCTTTCGCATGTCATACCTGTGATGAGACGGCAGGGGAGAGGTAAGATAATCTGCATGAGCAGCATAGGAGGATTGATGGGCCTGCCTTATCAGGGGGCGTATTCTGCGAGCAAATTCGCCATTGAGGGCTATTGTCAGGCCTTGCGTCTCGAATTGCGCGGTACGGGTGTGAGTGTCACTGTCATTGAGCCGGGGGATTTTTCGACGAATTTCACGGCAAGGCGAAAGGCGGTGTGTCCTGATGATGTGCGTGATGCATATCCTTCATACGGGCGTTCTCTGATGAGCATTGAGAAGGACGAGACTTCCGGGCTTAAGCCGGAGTATCTGGCAGAACGCATAAGCCGCATCGTCATGAAGAGGCGTCCAGCCTACAGCTATGTCGTGGCAACGTTTGTGCAGCGGCTTTCGATTTTTGCCAAATGGCTGCTTCCGGCTCCGGTGTTCGCCTGGATTCTTTCGCTTTATTATAAGCTTTGATTTTTTAGGATGAAATCCTGTTTGAGATTTTTTAGCTGGCTGTGGAGTGCAAATGATTGATTTGCAGTCTGTTCTGGGAAAACGATGCCCCTATGACGGGGAATCGTTTCTCGGCAAAATGCTGATTGTCATGTGATTATGCTCCACTGAAAAGTACCTATGGAAGGATGTATGGTGGGGCTGTATGATGCAAAACGGCTGGGAAGCACGAATCTTCCCAGCCGTCATATCCTTATGCAGCGGCTTTTGCCGTCAACTTTTGCCGTTTAAGATATATGTCAGCAATTTGATACCTTAGGGTTTGCGCCCCACTGGTTTGCCTCATACTGGCTGTCCTTGCACATAAGTACAATAACCCAGATTCCTCCAATAAGAGGGATGAGGCAAAGGAAAAGCCACCAGCCGCTCTTTCCTATGTCATGAAGACGTCTCACTGCAACGGCAAGAGAAGGAAGGAGCACTGCAACGGAGTAGATTCCGCTGAGTATCTGGCCCCAGCCTATGATAGTGTCGATGATGCCGAGCACAAATGCGATGATGAAGTTTGCAAGGACGAACATCCAGTATTCTCTTCTGCGTGCCCTTCCGCTGAAGTCAGTGTACTGCCTGAGCACTTTAAGATACCATTCTTTGAGTTCCATGATGTTTAGATTTTATTGGTTGTTAATAACAGGGTTGTCATAAACGGCTTTTGCTTCCGGATTTATAACCATGTCATAAGGTACCGCAAAAATATCAATATCATGATAAAACTCCAAATATTGTCTGAGTTTTCTTGCATGGAAAAACCGGCATTGGGAGTCTTGCCGGTTTATGCTCTCTTGGTGCCGGAATGTGCGGAGCTATTCGTCGCTGCATTCTCTATGGAAATCATGCCCTGATGTCTTTGCTGCTGTAATGCAGATATGCCGTTGCAATACCAGTCAGTGCAAGCAGCAGGCCGATTGCAAGCTTATCCGATTGCAGTGAGGAACTTTGGACTATATCGGCTGCTTCACAATATGAAAATGGTGAGAGATATTCCAGAAATGCTGCATTGTCATTAATGTTGGCTACAATATTCATAAAATAGAGTATGAGAGCGATGCCGATTCCTATTCCTGTGCCTGATTGGCGTATGAAAGCGGAAATGCCGAAACAGATGCAGGCAATTTCAATCTGCGCGCACAGGAATGCGGAATGAAGCAGTGCGAGAGCATTCCAAGGGACTGTTTCCCCGATAGCAAGAATGGCGAGTATGGTTATGAGGAAAACCATTATGTTCAGCACAATTATCTGAACAATCATAGCCATTAATTTACTGGTGATTACATGGCATCTGGAAACAGGATGACTGAAGAGAAATTCAGCTGAGCGGCCGCTTTCTTCCTTGGACAAGATGCTTATTCCCGTTATTGCTGCGAACATTGCTCCTCCGAGCCCGAGTATATTTCCACATTCAACGGAGTAGAACCCTATAAGGGTGCCGAAATTGAGCCTGTCCATTCCGAATGCTTCGCTGAATGCTCCCATGGATGCGAAAATGTCATTGACTCCTTCCATTTGGGAGCTTATCTGAGGGAACATCATTATGCAGATGACTATGAAAAAAGCTATGGAAGAGGTCCATATGGCCAAAGACTTATAGCCCTGGCGCAGTTCGTGCGCGAGAAGTATGCGGTTCATTGTATTCTCTATTTGTAGTAATGCATGAATATTTCTTCGAGACTCGGCTCGCTGATGTGAAGGTCTTTTATGTCACTTTTTGCAAGCTCTTCCAGCAGGGGGCGTATGTCACCTTCATAAATGAATGTAATGATGCCGTTCCTGCTGTCTGGCTCTTTGATCCCGGGCAATCTGGTTATGTCTATACGGCCTTTTACCGTCACTTTCCTGCTTTGGGGCTGCATCAGACGGTATATGCTGTCGCAGGCTACCATCCGTCCTTCACGTATTATGGCTGCCTTGTTGCAATTGTTCTGGACTTCTGACAATATGTGGCTGGAAAGAAAGATTGTAGAGCCTGAATTATGATACTCTTTCAGAATCTGGAAAAATTCCTGCTGCATCAGCGGGTCAAGGCCTCCCGTCGGTTCGTCCAATATCAGAAGTTTTGGTTTATGCTGGAGAGCCGCCACTATTGCGACTTTTTTCTTGTTTCCGAATGAAAGTTCCTTTGCCTTGCGTGTGCAGTCCAGGTTCAAGCGTTCGCACAGTTCTTTTCTTGCGGAGGTGCAGTCCGCTTGGCGAAGCTTGGCTGACAGTTCGAGTATATCCGATACTTTCATTTCCGGGTAAAAGTTCGTTTCGCTTGGAAGATAGCCGACGTTTCCTAAAATGGACGTACTGTCTTTGAATGCATCCTTGCCGAAAATCTTTGCAGAGCCGCTGGTGGGCCTTATAAGCCCGAGAAGTGTTCTGATAGTCGTGGATTTGCCTGCCCCGTTAGGCCCGATGAAACCGAAAAAATCACCTTCTTCAACACAAAGGTCCAGGCCGGTGATTCCACGTGCTTTTCCGTAGTTCTTTGTCAGTTTATCTGTTGATATTGCCGCCATGTATAAATGTTTTGAGTGCAAAAGTCGGCAAAAAATCATTTTGAAGCAATTTTTCTTGGCGGTTGCGATAAAATGTTGTATGTTATATTGTTCTATGTCCCATTTTCTGCCATTATGTTGTGATGCGGCAGTGTCTTAAGTGTCTTTGACTGAAATGCGGGAATTTTCTGATATATTTTTGAAAGGGAGCTTATGAGATGAAGCAAAATATCCGTATGTTTGTACTGATGCTCATATATGCGCTGGTGTCTTGGCATAATCAATGTTTGCTTGCCACTGCCGACGTGCAGCATTTATTGTATATTGATAATAATGGGAATATATGGAAAGAGTGCTTTCATTTCTGCGCGAACTGGAGCAGAATAACAACAAGGAATGGTTTGATGGCCATAGGAAACAATATGTTGAGGCAAAGGATGTGTTCAATTCGTTTGTCGGTAAACTGATTGAAGGGATAGCTGCATTCGATTCTTCAGTAAAAGGACTTGGAGTCAATGACTGTACATACAGGATATTCCGTGATATGCGGTTTTCCAAGGATAAGCTCCCTTATAAAACGCATTTCGGGGCTTTCGTTGCAAGGGGCGGAAAGAAGTCCGGATATAGCGGTTATTATTTCCATATCGGTACAGGTTCCGGTGACGCATATCCGTGCAATCATCTTCTTGCCTCCGGGAATTATTTTACTGAGCCTCGTGTGTTGAAGATTCTGCGCGAGGACATAGAGCTGGGAGGAGGTGATTTCGATGACATAATAAGGAATCAGGTGGACAAGAGGATGATTCTGGACCGTGAGCCGGCCCTGAAAAAGGTTCCGGCGGGCTTTCCGTCAGACTCGCCATATGCGGAGTATCTCAAACTCAAGAATTTCTGTCTGTCATGCGAATTTGATGACGCGCTGCTCCTGTCTCCGGATATGCCTGAAACAGTCCTGGAAATCTTCCGGAGCACCAAACCGTTCATAGATTATGTGAACCGTGCAATCGAATTCAGCCGTGAGGAGACAGCTTCTGGGTTGGATTTTTAGTGGTGGATTTATATGATGCTTTTGGGGCAGCCTTATTGTTTAGTGATTGATTCCAGAAATTTGAAATAGTTATCAATGCGAACTGTACGTCTGTTCCTCTTTTGCGCTCTAATATCAGTGTTTTCTCAATAAAATTTTTCTTTCAAACCTTTAAATAAGGTTCAGACATTCTGTAAAATTACCAAGATTACGATTTAGCTCAGTTGATTATAGGCGCTCATCTGCAATTCTCATTGGGGAAGAGAAATCGTTTGGAGATGTCAATAACGAAGCCGCTCCAGTTGGATGGAACGGCTTCTATGCGGATGGATTGTATGGTCAAGACCGTAGCTTACTTTTTACGGTAATGGGTCTTCACATAAACCTTTCTGCCGTTGACCATTCTGAAATGGCCTCTGACTAGAATTGTTTTATGGGCAGTCTCCTTGCACTCTGTGCCAAGGCGCTCACCAAGACTTATGATAAAATGGATTGTGGTATTATTCATAAGAATAAAAAATGTTTGTGCTTTGAGAGCTTGGAGCGGCTTCCAAAGAGTACGTCATCCGCATTCCTTTTTTAAACAGCAGAGCATTCACCGGAATCGGCAAATGCTCTGTAAGTATCAGTCTTGGAGAGCACCTCTCAAAATCTGACCACAATCCAAAAACAAAGGTATGAAGAATTATTGGAACAGCAAGTTGTAGGATAGAATTTTATTTGCAGAAATATGAAAATAAGAGTTGCTCCAGTTATATTATGCTCACTATAAATGATGGAATGACAAAAATGATAATGTTATAGTTCGGTAGCCTTAAAGGAAAATTTGTGTTTTGTTTCATTCCACAAGATGCTTGAAAATGTTTATTATGTAACTCTTTGGCTTGTTAATTTGTTGACTGTTAGCTGCTTCTATGAAGTGCCTGAGATAATGGTGCGGGCTTGGGCTCTATAAACCGTTAAAATTATCAGCTTCAGCAGAGTACTATAGCATAGCATGAAGACATTATTATGTTATTTTTGCGTAAATAACGTCAGTTCGGCGAAACTAAGTTGTTGATTATTAGTAAAATAGCAATATATTTTGTAAATTTGAAATCACGACAAATCAACTTCACAAAATACATTGCTATGATCTCAAGAGACAAAATTACTGAAATTTTCTGTATGGCCGATGACTTTTGCAAACTTTATGACCGATTCATCAAGGCAAACGGTCTTGCACCTAAGCGCGACAAGTCCAAACGCAAGTATCATCGCGACTCGAGAATGTCCTCTGCGGAGATCATAACCATAATGATTTTGTTCCACCTGAGCGGATATAAATGTTTCAAGCATTTCTATGTCAATGAAGTTCAAGAACATATGACTGATATATTTCCAAAGACAGTGGCATACAATCGATTTACTGAACTTGAAAGGACAGTTGCAATCCCGTTCATTCTCTTTGTGAAGAGATGCTGTATGGGGAAATGCACCGGGATCAGCTTTGTCGACAGCACATTGCTTCGCGTATGCAGGAACCAACGTATTCATATGCACAAGGTCTTTAAAGGTATAGCTCAACGGGGGCAGTGTTCGATGGGATGGTTCTATGGCTTCAAACTTCATCTGATATGCAATGAGATGGGGGAACTGTTAAGCTTTATGGTAACTCCAGGTAATGTTGACGATCGTGAACCTCTCAAGAACAAGACTTTCGTTGAACAGTTGTTTGGAAAGTTGGTCGGCGACAAAGGGTACATATCCAAGGACATCTTCTCAAAGTTGTTTGTCGATGGTATTCAGCTTATTACAAAACTGAGAAATAATATGAAGGGACAGATAATGACGCTTAGTGACAAGATACTTCTCCGTAAAAGGGCCATCATCGAGACCATCAATGACGAACTTAAGAACATAGCCCAGATTGAACATTCGCGTCACCGATCCGTTACCGGATTCACTGTCAACCTTATGGCCGGGCTTGCGGCATACTCATTCTTCCCAAAGAAGCCGATGATTGCAGTAGAGAGGGTTGAATCAGAAGAAAACGAACTTATTCAGCTGTCACTCTTTTAGTTATAATTCATCGAACTCACGTTAAATAATAAAGACATATCATGACAAACAAAGAAAAAATGCTGGCGGGAATGGATTATTTCGCTGCGGATGAGGAACTTATACGGGAATTGAATGAGGCCAAGGAGATTGTGCATGATTATAATCTTTTGAGACCGGGTGATGTTGAAGGAAAACTGAGGATTCTCAAAGGACTGCTTGGCCATATTGGGGATGATGACATTATTATCAATCAGCCTTTCTATTGTGATTATGGCAAGCAGATTTCTGTGGGGAGGCGTTTCTTCGCGAATTTTTCATTTACTGTTCTTGATGAGGCTCCTGTGACAATCGGGGACGACTGTTTCATCGGACCGAATGTCAGCATATATACGGCCTGTCATAGTACGGACCCGGTGGAAAGGAACACCCGGAATGAGTGGGCCAGACCAGTCAAAATAGGTGACAATGTCTGGATAGGCGGCAGTGTAACGATACTTCCCGGTGTCACGATAGGTTCCAATGTTACAATCGGGGCAGGCTCAGTCGTGGTGAATGATATTCCTGACAATTGTGTTGCGGTAGGCAATCCCGCACGGGTGGTCAGGAAGATATGATTGGATGATTTGTGAATAGTGTCAGCCGGGATATTGGAAATTCCGGCTGACACTATTTTTATTCCGGTGATTCTTAGTCTGGAGATGCCGGGACTTTCAGTTCATGGCAGAATAGCATTCCGTAATGAAATGGGATGGAGCTGCTGAAGCTTCAGATATGGCGGAAGAGTGATAATTTTAATAAAAATTATTAACCACACTTTTCTAACACACAAATCATTATGGAAACGGTAAAACAATCCATTCTCAGAACAAAATTGGAATCATCATTGCTGATTCTTCAATCCCAGTATTCTTCTGAAATACAGGAAGCACTCAGGCATGCAATCGTCGGATATAGGCATTTGTCTTCTGAGGAAATGTATATAAGGATTGAAGAGCAATTGAAAATCTGCAAAAAGAAGCACAGATGCAGAATATTCAGGATGATGAAGTCTGGTGACTTCATTAAAGAATTCCCTAAAATGAAAAGAATAGCAAAATTGGACATGTCAGACATGAAAAAGGCTGTCCTGCTGATGCTTTCGTATGGATGTCTGCCTTCCACTATCACGAAAGTGCTCTCATCCTCATCACACAGCATCATGACAATGATATCAGAATTACGGGGCAGATTGCAGCATTAGCATATGTTCATGATTCACGAAGTCATCGTCATTCCCATTTTGAACATAGGAAGATACATGGAAATCAGGATTACTGCCACTATGGCACCTACCAGAAGAATCAGTACAGGCTCTATATAAGTAGCCAGTTTCTTCAGATGATAATCCAGGCTTTCAGACAGCAGGTTCCCGGCTTTTGTGAACATGTCTGAAAGCCTGTTGCTTTCCTCTCCGACTCTGACCATCATGCATACTTTGCTTCCGAAAAGAGCCGGAAAGGCAGATAGGGAATCAGAAAGGCTGCTGCCGCATTTCACATTTCTCCGTATGTCCTCAAAAGCGGACTTGTAGTCATGCAACTGCATGGAATCAGAAACAAGTTCAAGCGCATCAAGCACAGGGACACCTGTACTTGAAAGAAGTGACATCATCCTGCAGAAATTTCCCTGCATTTCAAGTTTGACGGTCTTCCCTATATACGGAAGCCGTAGGGTGATATATGACCTTAATTTCATGACAGCAGGGGATTCCTTATATAATGGAAGAAATATCACTAAACATGCTGATATTATAAGCAGAGCAATAATTGTCTGAGGGAATCTTTCGGAAAGGCTTATGACACGGCGTGTCAAGTCCGGGAGTTCCTGTCCCATTCTATAATATACCTGACTGAACATCGGTATAATCACAAGCATCATGAATGCAAGGACAACAATGGCAAAGCATAATACAACCAGAGGATAAGCCACGGCGGATATGACAGCTTTCCTTTGCTCTTCCTTCTTCCTGTAATATTCCGCAAGGAATGAAAGAGTGTATTCCAGATGTCCGGTATTTTCTCCTATCCTTATGGTGCTGCAGTCCAGGATTGAGAATGCGCCGGATTTCAGCATTGCTGTATAGAGGCTGTCTCCTTGAACTATGCTAATATAGATTTCCTTGAGAAAACCTGCTCTTGGAAGAGGATTCTCCACTTCATTAGTAAGCACTTCAAACATTCTTGTGAAATCAAGTCCTGCATTCAACAGAGTATGCATTTCTGTGAAAAGTTCCTGTTTTTCACCATGCTTCAGTTTCTGATTTCTTTTGAGATTCATAATCGTATATCGTTTTTCTTAGAGAGTCCAGTCCGGCCATATGCACGGAATCCTGTACCGGGCAAATTCCTGCCCCTATGCCTGACGTTACCCTGCCAGTCCCGTCCCGAAACATGGCACCAAGCTTTCCCATTATTGAAGCCGCATTCATTACCGAAATGCATAAGATGCCTGTAAGTATCATGGCAACCATTACTTCCGGCATTGTCATTCCCTTATATTTCATGTCCGTCAGTCTCCACCATATAGTATATATTACTCAAATAGCCGCACTTCATCACCACTGAGACCGAGATTGCCTGAAGTTCTTCTCCGGGAACTTTGCACTCGGCCGTCTCCACCCTCATTATGCCCCAGCTTCTTCTGTATATTGTCTTCTCCGGTATTTGTCTTTGATTAGTGATAGCCACTATGACGGAATCCCTGCATTTTGACATGTCACGATAAGCATCGGCATTTGCAGCTTTTCCGCATAACCTGGACATGATTGATGTCGCAATCATGAAGACAATCATGACTATTGCGGAGGCTACGGCAGTTTCTATCAGAGTGCTGCCGCTGATGTAAGGAATACGTATGGACTTCATTGCATAGTCTCTTTATTATGGCTTGTCTGGAATTCAGGAGGCAGCACTTTCGCGACCTCCATTCCTGCTGCGCCAGACAGGAATACAGGATAGGGAAGAGAACATTTGTCAATTTGTGTCAGCCCCCGTAATGTCATAGGGGAATAGCCACGCCCCGTCTGTGATATGGGATAAGATAAATATAGACTTCCGGTCACCGTACCTCTGATATCAGCCTTTCCATCAACTATCACAATGCCTCTTACTGTAGCGCTGTCAGTTTGGATATAGTTTATCTGTCCTGTTCCATAATCTTGATTTCCACCGGTAGAGGACACTATGGCGTACCCCTCTACAACAGAGTTTCCTTTCATTACAATCATGCCGCCAGGTGACATGACATGAATCCCAGACGGATACTCAAGGAAAGCACCATCTTCCAGAACAATACTGTCCCGTGCAAATATCTGGACGGAATTCTTGAACTTGGAACCAACTGTTACACTTCGTGCAGAAACTATCATGTCAGGTATGGAATCCATATCCGAAAGAAACACATTGTCTCCGCAAGAGTCCGCATATATCATCTTTAGCGCTTCATCGGCTCTGACATCTGTACAAGGGAATGCCGCAGGACTTTTCCTGATGTCAAGCTTGCCGGAAAGCCTGTGCCTGCCACTTCCTGCATGGGAAACCGGCCTATACCTGCCCTTAGGAACATACAGAGTTGACTCTATAAGGCATTCGTCACCAATGGAGATATCCATGCCCGTGTCTTTTATCATTACAGAAGAACCTGTCCTTACCGCAGACTTTCCAATAAGTCGTGCAGAACAACGCTCACCTCCACCGGGCAGCCGTACCTTAAAAGTCAGCATGTCGTATAGACCATGCATTCTTCTGCTGACCAGAACTTCAATATTCTTTCCTGGAAAAGGCTGTATAGATACAGGTTCTGTTCCTTCCGGTACAATGTACATGTTCCTGCAGCATATAAGACAAGAGGCATATATGGCAGCATCTGCCTGTCTGACAGCGTCATTCCTTGCATATAGCATTGTGGTTTCCTGCCAATGACTCATGGCTGATGCAAGGAAGAGTGCTGTCAGGGCAGAGAACATGATGGCCAGCGGCATCGCACTTCCTTTTATTTTTCTTTTATACATACATTGAATATCATGCCATTATATCTTACAGAAACCGTATCTCCAAAATGTGATACTATCCGGCAGGTATTCCCGTTGAGTCCGGCATCTTCCGCTGTGTATACATACATTCCGTCTATTTCCAAAACCATCACTTCCTCCTTTCCGTTACATATTTTCCCTATATATCTGCATGGACGCAAGGGTGCCGGCTTTAATGGCGGAGGGGACTGAGCGTCTTGCTTTTTCTTCTCCGCTTTTTCCCCGATGTCAAAAGGAATGTCATATTTTAGGGACAGCATGTAGCCATATTTGACATCAGGAGGTTTTGCGGATACTGTGGGCTGAGACAAGTCCGGGCCTCTCCTGAAATATATAGGCAAGACCTTGTACATTATATAAATCCATATGCCTGCAGTCATGACAATAAGGACTATATTAAATCTGCTGTTTCTCTCCATGATTCTTTATTATATAGTTCAATACGAATGAACATGCTACAGATTTTCCGGACAAGCCTGATTCAACCATGAACGAGCATTCCTGCATTGCCTGTCCTGGCGTCAAAGTCCTGCAGATGCTGTCCAGGACAAGTATCTGGTCGTGGAAATTTCCTGTATATGAGACTGATATGCGATTGAGGCCGTGTTTTTCCTGATTAATTACAACCTCCGGTTTTACTGATATGACGGAACAGCCATGCTTTTTTATGCAACTTAAAATTTCCTGTATGACATTGCTGCCATCTGCAACCTCAGCATGGATGCCGTGACCGGTATTCATGGCCTTGTTCTCAGCAGTTTTGCGGCCTTGTTCATTCAACTCTGTTTTTAATGAGTATAGCCTTACTGCCATTCGGGCACTCTTCATAACAGTAAAATGTGCAGCCATAATAATGGCTGCTGCCAATATGCCCGACAGCATTATCGTTTTCCTGTATTCCTTTATTTTCATTTCAGAGAGATTTCCAATATGAATGATTGAGTCCCGTTCCTTCCGGTTTTAATCGAAGATATGCTGCAACCCGTTATATAGTCTTCTACCTCAAGTGAATCTGCCAGCCTCACAAGAGAATCAGAGTCTGTCACATTCCCGGAAGCTGTTATCACTTTCCCCGTAATGCTCACTTTTGTATATAGTATTCCTTTGGGTTTCAGGACTGACAGTCTGTCAATTATATAAGAGGCTGGAGGAAAGATTCCTGCACCTAATCCCGACATGATGATGTCAGCATCTTTTTCCATCTCAATGCTTTCACCGGTCTGTCTCCTTATGGCCTCCAGTTCAGCTGACGTGTCGGAGATTTTATCTGCCAGGAATCTTGAAAGCAGGCAGGCCGACATCACGATAAAGAGCATTGCTGCCAATGCCACAAACTTGACTCTGTCAAGTCTGAAGCACATATACAAGAAGAGTCCTTCCGGGTCGTTCCTTAATCCGGAAAAGGACAGCCCTTCGGCGAGAGATTCTTTGAGATACATTTCCAATCCATGTTCCTCCTGCCTTCCATAATCTGCAAGCTGCCATCTCATTACTGCAATACCGGAAGATTTGAGCAAATCCAACAATGGTATTATACGGGGACGGCGGACAAACAATGTCATGTCCTTGTTTTTCCAATATGGATTCGAGGCAAAAGTCAGCTTGTCTTCAGCAACTTGCCTTGCCAAACTGTCATCGGAATCCTTTTCAATGGAAAATATAGAACTTCCCTCAAATGAAACGACTGCATATTTGCCGTACTTGGCAGTCAGTTTCTTGATGTCCTCTATAATGCAGGCATCGCTCAGGAAATCAAGACATGGGCCCTGACCCTTGCCATGACGGCTATAACTATAGATTTTCAGAGGAATATTAAAGACGGCAGACTGGTCCCTGCCTTCAAAAGAGGAATTGCCTTCTGCCAATATGAAACGGAAATACAGCATTATTGTACTATGACTGGACGTATGAATATATTTAGTTTTGACTCTGTCTTTTCTTTTTTCCGGCCTCCGAATATCCACCTCAGGACAGGTACGCGGCATATGCCCGGAAGTCCCCGCCGTTCGTCGGACGACAGGCTGACATCAATTCCTCCAAGCAGGACTACATCTCCGTCAGCGGCCTTGACAATGCTCTTGAAACCACGCCTTTTGATGTCAGGTGGCGCATTTTCTTCTGTCATTACACCAAATTCACTTTGGTTCAGGTCCACATCCAAGGTCACAAGACTGTCGCAGCTCACATATGGGGTAATTTTGAGGGTCAGGTCTGCATCCACGCTTTTCCATGTATATGAAGAATTCTGCCACGGATTCTGAGAGCCTATATATGATGTGCTGACTTCTTTATAATAAGTTGTTTCTCCTTTGGTCAGCACAGCCTGATGACCGTTAAGGGTTGAAAGCTTTGGTGTGGATTCCAGGCTGAGCAGTCCGTTGTTCTCCAGCAATTTCAGTTCAACGTAGAGGTTCTCGGCAACATTCCCGAGATTCATGTTGCTGAATCCGTCTATCCTCTGAAGCAGTGACAATATCGGGCTTGTCCCTATTGTCAGGTCGATTCCACCGCCGATGCTGCCTTCTGTTTCCACAGCCTTTGCCCTGCGTCCCGCCTTGAGGCCTACATCCCTCAGAGATGTCTTGGAGACTTCTACAATCATTACATCAATGGCTACAAGAGGTATCCGTACATCTATTCCCGAAATGAAATCCTTTACACGCGAAACACGTTCCGAACTTCCATGGAGAATCACTGAATTCATTTCCTCTGACGTTATCACTGCAAGTCCTTCCGAAAGCGGAGACGGTATATGTGACTCTATGTTACGGACAGATCTGAAGTTTAGAGGGACTACCATAGCGGTATCCTCAGCTGCCATACTGAATCCAAGGCTGCGTCCAGATGCCTGTGTTACCTTTTCTTCCGAAGGGCGGTGCATGCACCATAGCCTTGAACTTCCCTTTACAGGAAATAGTGACAGCCCGTTTGTTTCGGCTATTATCTTCAGTGCATCATAAATATTTACCTTATCAGCGCTTCCGTCAATCTTTTCCTGCTGCAACGGCTTCGGGATAATCACATTTATTCCGGCATTGCGTGATATTATTCCGGTAACGTCAGAAAGATATTTGTCTGTGAACCGGAAGGAAAATAGAGAGTCAGGCACAATCCACCTTATATCCGGAGAAGTGTAGGTTTCAGGCTCAGGCACCTTTCTGAACACTGAAACGATATTGCCGTATATCGCTATGTCAAGGCCATACTCTTCGCAAATGAAAAGCAGGAGCTTATCTATTCTCGAACGCGAAAAACTGCAAGTTATCATGCAGTCCAGACCATCCCTGACAGAAATGTTGACATCCTTCATCTTGGCCACCATTCTAAGGAGTTCCGACAGCTGCATCTTCCCTACGGAGACATCCACTTCTTCAGCAAAGACAGGATGTTCTTCAACCAAATTTTCCAGACGTCTGCTGACATCGTCTATTCCGGCACTGTCCAGAGGCTGCCCCATGCAATATGCAGCAGAAGAAAAGAGCAGCAATACAATAATACATGTTCTTATTCTCATATGTCCATTTGTTTTCTATCAGGCACTTCTTCTTGTGGCACCTGATATTCACATCCTGCAAACGGAAGTATCTCTTCAAGAGATGTGTCTCCGGAATACAGCAGCCGGTATCCTGACGAAGAAAGTGTCGAAATTCCTTTATTGCTTATTATTCTGTCTATGTCTGCATTCTCGTCACGTATGCATGTCCTTATGTCATCATCAACAGGAATTATCTCATATATGGCTTTCCTTCCCCGATAGCCGGTATAGAAACATTTCTCACAGCCCACGGGCCTGTAGATGCGCCGTCCTTCCATAAAATACTCTTGACGGCAGTACGGGCAGAGTATGCGGACCAGTCTCTGCGCAGCCATAAGTATCAGGGTGTCAGCTATCAGATACCTGTTGATTCCCAACCCGACAAGACGCTGCACGCATCCGTAGGCACTGTTCGCATGTATTGTGGAAAGTACCAGATGGCCTGTAAGTGAACTTCTGACTGCCATCTTGGCTGTATCCTGGTCCCTTATCTCTCCGACCATTATGACATCCGGGTCCTGCCTGAGGAATGTCCTCAATGCTACCGGAAAACTTAGCCCGACTTCTTCCTTGAGCTGAACCTGATTCACTCCGTCAAGAGTATATTCAACAGGGTCTTCTATTGTGAGTATATTGTTCCATTCTTTGTTCAGCACGCGTAGAGTCGCATATAATGTCGTGCTCTTGCCGGAACCGGTAGGTCCGCTTATCAGAATCATGCCGAATGGCCTGCCTATTGCCGTCCTGTAGTCTGCAAGCTGCTTCCTGTCCAGGCCGAGGTTGTCAATTTCCAGAAGTTCAGGCTGCCTTGTCAGAAGCCTCATCACGACCTTTTCACCATACACCGAAGGCATTACTGACACCCTGACGTCAAACTTGATATCTTCAGACTTATAGAATAGCCTTCCATCCTGAGGCAGCCTCTTCTCCGCAATGTCAAGCATGGAAAGTATCTTGACCTGGTTTACAAGTGATATGTACTGGCTCTGTTCAAGAGAATACTGCTCCATAAGTTTGCCGTCTATCCTGAACCTTATCCTGTATCGGGATTCGTAACATTCGAAATGAATGTCGCTGCAATACATGAAATATGCTTCACGTATCAGGCTGTACAGGAAGTCTTTCCCTGTGCCGGCCTTCCTGGACAATCCGTCACGATAGTTCTTGATATACAGGCGGGCAAATGCCTCTCCGTCAATGTCGGAAACGTATATATGGTAGCCGGTTACTGCACTGAGCATATCAAGCTTGTCATCCGGACAGCAGCCTGACTTTCTGTAGCAGATGAGCGAATCTCCTGATTTGCCGTATGGTATCAGGGAGTACTCCTTTACAATCTCAGGGTTGAGTGTCTGAAGTATCTCAACAGGTATTTTGTCCTCTATAGTCATTTGAATATCTCAATAATAATGATTGCCATTGACACCAATGCGCTTATTCCGGCAAGAGGGATGCTGTCGGATCGGAAACATAAGGCGTAGAGCAGCCCCATTGCAGAGGAGGCGACCATCATCCATACAAACCGGTCGCAATTAAACAGAGGGATGCATATTGCGAGGAACACTATATCGCCAAGACCTATAGCGGAATTCACATATGCGGAATCTCTGCCGTATTTTGCCTTGAAATAAATAAGACAGCATGCATTGACAAAAGCCAGCAGGATACCTCCTGTAATGATATTGTGAAGCATGCGCTCCCATCCGTAGATGAAAAAGGCTAAAAGCAAGGCGGAAATGCCGGCAAGGAAAAGCCATAATACGCTGATGCTCCGTGACCTGAAGTCTGAGGCCGCTATAGCTGCGAATGTCACACAGATAGCTATATGTCCTGCAATTACAAGCATAGGTGTCAATCCTTTACGGTCTCAACCAGTCTTTTGTCCTGGTCAATCTCCCATTCATTGAACTGTCCGTCACGGTCAAAATCAACAACGGCTCTTGCCCTTGCGCGGAATCCCAATCCGTCGGCTTCCACTATTTCTATGACATAATTTGCCATGCCTCCTTCAGTAACCAATGCCTGCTGTTCGAACCCGATATCTTCCAAGGATTCCGAATATCTGGACCACGTGTAGAAATAGCTCTGCTGTAGGGTATGCACAAAAGCAAGCTGCTGCTGGGCCTCAGTTGCCTTGGCTTTGGATATGAGGGGCATGAGATTAGGCAGTGCCACTATTACAAGGATACCTATAATGACAAGCACAACCAGTAGTTCTGACAATGAAAATGCCTTAAGTCTTTTTGCTTTAACCATGATTTTTTTGTTTGAAGGTAGGCAATACGGCAATCCGCAGCTCCCGTTTACAGTATATTGACAGGAAATTGATAACCTGTGCATTGATTGATAGGGAATTACCTCCATTTTGTTGATTGTCTGTTGACAAAAAATTGACAATCACCGGAAATAAATCAATATGCGCTCAATAATTAATCAATAAAAAGTGCGTAAGGTATTGACATTCAGATGTAATGGTCTCAATGTTTACTCAAGATGCGATAAATGCGGAGATCCGCCACAGGGAACGCATTACATTTATTCCGTCAAAGATGGAGAGGAGCTTACGATGGTTTATCTATAATCCTAATTATAATAATATGGTACAGACATTCACACACAAATCCGGAACAGGAATCAGCCTTGCCGTTGCAATCCTGTTTAACGCATTCCCTGTATTATGTCATTCTCAGGATATTGTTCCTGCAGATGCCGAGTCCGGCACGGCACAGTATGACATGAAGTATAAGATAAAAGGAATGTCCCCGCAGACGGCATCCATGATAATGTATGACAAGATTCCCGTTTTGCAGAACTCCGGACGGCTTGACTTGAGCATCCCGGTTATCCATTTCCAGGACCCGGACTTTGACTTTCCGATTTCGGTAAGGTACAACTCTGAAGGTTTCAGGCCAAATGAGCCGGACAACTTTGTCGGAAGAGACTGGTCACTGGAATGCGGAGGAATAATATATAGGGAAGTCAAAGGAAAGCCGGACGATATGATGGCAGAGCAATATACTGCCGGTTTTCTGTGGAATATTAAAAATGCAAAAAGAAATCCGGAAAAAGTCAAAAAGGACATGCTTTCTGGCTCTCCGCTGTCGTATATAGGAACTCAGTTCAATGAAGATGCTCTTGCCTTTAAAGAAAATGACTATAAAGGTGAGTTTTCTTCCGACATCTATCATTTCAATTTCGGAGAACATTCCGGAAAATTCATGATAGATTTTGACGGAAGCGTAATTGTTTCAGGAAATGACGGAGGACACTATAAGGTGGATATATCCAGATATAAGATGAGGGCACCAGGAGACAAGTATGACTCTGAAATACGAATAACGACTGATGACGGATATACATATTGTTTTGGAGGCAGCTATGGTGCAGTGGACTATACTGCTGTAGTATGGGAGTACGTGACATCGCCTGTGTTGACAAATAACAGGATATCAGGATTTTATCTTTCAAAAATCATCGCACCTAATGGACGGGAACTGAAAATAACTTATCTGGGAGAAGATATAGAACAGAATTATCATGATAAGCCTGCCTTGCTTATATCGGATAGAATGTGTGATGACCTGATACGGAAAGGCTACAATAAATACTATTCATATTCAGCAGTGCCAGTCACTTCTTTTGCCGTCAAAAGTACTTTATTTGACACAATCATTAATGTTAATGATTGGCCGGTAAGGGAGGATGGCATAAGGCAGACTTTGAACAAGATAGCTTTAATCAGTAAAATATCAACGGACGATAAAGAAATCACTTTCTCATATTCGGACCGCAATGAGGTGCAGTTTAAAGAGAGGTCATTGTCACGGTTCGGCAAGTCATGCGGAGCCAGGCTGCAGGCAGTGTCAATGAGATCCAGAATAAGCGGCGTGACTACAGAAAAGACGACATTTGAGCACTATTACCAAAACAATGCATACATGTTCCTTCGATCTATAAGTAACTCTATTGAAGGGAAGCATACTTTTGAATACAACAGTACATCTACGCAGCCATGTACAAGCAATATTGACTATTGGGGCTACAGCAGACATGCATCAGCAAGGCCTCAGGGAATTCTTCCGGCGGTTTCAGAGGCAATCGGCAATAACAACATGTCCACCAACGACATTGAATATATAGGTGATGAGAGGTCACCGATGTTCAATGATTATTCAGCATCTCTGCTCAACAGTGTCACCTTCCCGACCGGAGGACATTTGACTGTCAAATATGAACAGAACGACTATTCCTCATATTTCGTAAAGAATACGTCCACATCATTTCACAAGACCCTCGTAGATGGAAAAGTCAACTATCCTTGCGGTGGTGCCCGGGTGCATCAACTTGAATTCATGGACAAAGACAACAATATACAGAAGCGCACTGTGTACAAATATACGGATTACCCTGACGAATCCAGAAGCAGCGGCATATTGGCGTATATTCCGCAATACTATCATATATGGAGGACAAGCGGATTTTTTGGCTCTGTATTTTTTCTCGTGGACAGCAGCGACGGATTTAATCCCGGGGAATATACAAGTCCAATAGTCACATATTCCACTATAACAGAATATGCAACAGATTCTGATGTCATCATATCAGCACCAGTGCCGCCTGAAGTAATGGGCATCTCTCCGAACAGCACAGACGGAAAGGTAAGCCAGACTATAAGCGTCGGTGAGACTGACAATGAATTTCCAGGGAAAGAACAGGCGGAAAAAGAACTTTCAAGATGGACATTCACTATTGAAGTATACAAAAACGATAATTGTTCAGGATATATATCAATATATAAAGTCGGACGTGGTATTGTCTTTGAGAAAAATGTATCCGAAGGCAAATACTATGAAACAATCAACCCGGTGAAACAATTCGGTGCCGGAAGATATATAATTGAAATCGGCAAGACTGGTCAGGCATACGTGGGATTTGAACCTCATAGTCCCGATTTGTCGATAACTAAAGTCAATGGATATGCCACAGTGACAAGATATACGGACCACCACACAAATCCGGATGATTATCCTGAAGAAAAACTCATATTCCAATGCCGTGACCTCTTGGAGCCGACAAGTGTGATGCCTATACCTGAACTTGACAGGGAATATTTGCGTCACAACTTCCTTGAACCTGAAGACCGTTCGGTTGAAAGAGGGAAACTCCGGGAGCAGATATTGCTGAATGATGCCGGAGACACTGTGCAGACCGTATATTACGTCTATGCGCGTTTTGGGGAGGATAAAATCGGCATCTACGCGGCAGAGCGTCCTGTGGTCGCCAATGCAATAACTGCGTCGCTTTTTGTCAGCATCAACAGGGAGCATTTTTACTCATATAAGCCGATTACCTGTATAACCACAAATTATGACATTCAATCACGTACAAATTACAGCCGGAATGAATACTGGAGATATAACAGTGAAGGATATATGACAAAATACAGCATGCTGATAGATGCCAAAGACTTATCTGAAACACATTATTATTACTGTCACGAAATGCAAGACTGCGACATATGTAATTATGGAAAAATAAAGGAAATCATAAATGAAGTCAGCGGTGAGGAGGGAAGGCGCAGGCGAAACCATATTGTATATGCTTATAATGACAAAGGCAAGATATCCTCTGTTGAGGAATATGGCGGCAATTCAGAAATGATTGGATATGAACATTTCAGTGGATTTGACCGTTACGGCAATCCTACGTGTTCTGAAACAATTGATGGTCTGAAAACAACCTATATCTGGGGATACTGGGGGAAATATCCGGTAGCAGTAATCGACAATGCCTCCCCTGAAGAAGTGTCGGCAATCTTAGGGAGTGAGCTGTACATGCTCTCTGACAATGGGGAAAAAATGATTGAGCAGATAGACGCTCTCAGGGAGCTTCTTCCAGAAGCAATGGTAACCACTTACACATGGATACCGCTCGTGGGCATGGCTAAGGTGACAGACCCTTCCGGGACTTCGACCTCATTCTCATACGACAATTCAAACAGGCTTCTGTCAGAAACTTTCAGGCGGGACGGAGGAAGACGGGAACTCATCAAGTCATACAAATACAACATACTGAACGGAATTTCACTATAGGAGGAAAGGCTATGAAACGAAGTATATTTACAGCTGTGCTTGCGGCCGTCATCATGCAACTGCCGGCAATGGGGCAGACGAATTTAGAATACATACATGGCTCATGGAGTCATTCCGAGACTGTTGATACATCACTTTCGGAAGACAGCGGAGGCAATTCGAACAAAGACGTAACATACCAGTTCGTGCTTGCGAAGCCATCTGTGATTGTGATTAATCATGCTGGCTCAGGAGTCGAAAGGACATGCATCTCACTGATGATGCAGGGAACTCCTCTCAGCATGTCTGACATATGGAGCGTCTATGCAGAAGGCTCTGCCGGAATCGCGGACGCAGATGGCATGATACAGAAGATGCGGAAATTTTATCCTATGTACGGAGATTTGGACAGGGATCTTGCGGATATAGGAGCAGGACAGGCATTCCTGTGTATGGAACTGCCGGCGGGGTTCTACGCCATAAGATGCGAGGGAGCTGACACGGGAAGTCCGAATGAAGGGTTGTTGACTACAAATTTCAGATTCTATGCACTCGGCTCTACTCCTGAGGAAGCTGTGGACTTGGACACATTGTCCGGTCCCGATCCTATGGAAAACCTGTATTATACCCAGACGGAACGTGACGGAGAAAAAGATGACATGTACTTCAAGTTCCGTATTCCGTCTTTCATGACAATTACGGTGGACGGTATCGGGCCAAGAGGCACGAAAGGAATATTGGAACTGCTGGACAGTAATCTTAATATATTGGACCATAGTGAGCACTATCCAAGGATAAAAGAATTTTTCCCTCAGATACGTGAAGTGCATATGCCGGAAGGAAGTTTTTTCGTCAGAGTTTCAAGAGATTCTTATTACGGAGGGCTGCAACTCTACGGAATGAACATCCGTCCTCAGGCACCTGATGAGGGGCCGCAGAAGTTCACACCTGATACGAAGATGAATTATGTCGCCTCTTTGATTTCGACAGGCCCGGCAGAAGATGGCGGAGAGGACAGGTTCCGTGGAACAGTAGATTATTATGACCATCTCGGAAGGCCAGTGCAGAGTGTTGTGCACAGTGGTGCTCCGTACGGGACGGACATAATACTCTCATCAACATCATACGACAGTTTTGGACGAATATCGGGTATATTGGCTCCGGCTCCTTCAAAATTCAGGAACAGTACATGTGTACCATATGGAACCGTGCTGCAGTCTGCGTCTGCATTTTATGAAGATACCGCTCCGGAATCCATAACGGAATACACACAGGACGCCTTGTCAAAAATTACGTCCGCTTCCAGGCCGGGAGAAGCATGGCAATCTGCGGGAAAGGCTGTAAAATATAATGAATATTCATGCGCGCTGCCCGGATACAGGGCTTCCGGACCTGTTGAGAATCCTATACTGGTGGCATCAGGCACTGCTTTCGCTGACGGATATGTCATAGTTTCCGAGACGGTGGACGAAGATGGAACGGTGTCACGGACATATTGTGACAAAGAGAAGAAAGTGCTGTGCATAGAGAATGCTGATGGACGTACTTATTATGCATACAACAGATTAGGACAGCTGTGTTTCGTATTGCCGCCGCAGATAGGGAACGGGATGCCTTCACAATATGACCTGGATAACTATGCCTTCATGTACAGGTATGACGTCAAGAGCAGATGCATCGGAAAGAAGTTTCCGGGAGCTGAGTGGGAGGAGTACATCTATGACAACTCAGGCTGTCTCATCATGTCGCAGGACGGAAATCTAAGGGCCAGAGGAGAGTGGAAGGTGACTATACCGGACATTTTCGGAAGAGCTGCGGTTTCGGGTTTCTTTAATGGAGAACCGGACAAGAATGCAATAGCCTCATCAGTTGTAAGGGCAACTCCCGACATAAACAGCAGTTACGGCTATTCCGTCAGTCTGCCCCTGACAGATGGGATGTCTGTGGCGGAAGTCCTGTATTATGACAACTATGACTTCCTGCAACTTGCGGGATTCTCTGATGGCGGTCTGGACTTTACGTCTCTTGCTCCTTATGGAGATGTGTATGGTGATGCCGGAAGCCGTGTGTTGCATAAGGGCCTGATGACTGGACGGATTGTCTCAGTGGCATCCGGAGAGGGCAGTGCATGCGATGCATATTACTACGACTACCGTAAAAGACTTGTGCAGAGCAGAAGGATAACGCCGGAAGGAGGGCAGGAAGTAGTCCGGACAAAATATACTTATATCGGAGAAGCTATAGAGGAACTTATGACCGTCATGCCGAGGAACGGTGCGAAGACTGATTCGCTGCATACGGTCAGGGTGTATGATAGGGCCGGACGACTAATGTCTGAAGCTGTTGAGCTGAATGGTGGTCTGCCTGCAGTCACAACGTACAGCTATGACGCTGTCGGGCGTGTAGCTTCTGTAGCTGCCGGCCTTTTCGGACAGGTGGCTACCACTTCTTTCGGATATAACACCCGGAACTGGATGACAGGCCAGAATACGGTGTCGGCGCAGGGTGACACTCTGTTTGCAGCAGACCTCAGATACAATTCAGGGCTCGTCCACCCTGGCTCCGTGCCTCTTTATGCAGGTAACATCAGCGAATGGCAGTGGCAGAATGCCGATGGCCGCACCCATACATATTCATTCAGCTACGATACTTCCGGCAGGCTGACGGGTTCTGCGCTGTTTTCGGAAAGCAATGCTGATGGATCATTCACAGAGGGCGGAATAATCTATGACCGCAACGGTAACATCATCGGGCTTACAAGGACAAACGGGGACGATGAATTTGCCAAAGGCTTTGCCTATCAAGGAAACATGCTCAAAAGCCTCTGCGGCAAGGACGAAACATCAGGAGAATACCTGTATGACGGCAACGGCAACATGACGCACGACGGTCACAACGGTCTTGATTTGGAATACAACCGTATTAACCTGATGCAAAAAGTCACGCGTAATGGTGCTGCAATTGCTGATTATCGTTATCTTTACGACGGTACTAAAACTAATGCTATGGACAGCAGGGGAGAAGGGCTGGAATACCACGGCCCGTTCACATACGGAATCGGTAAAGACGGGAGCGTGTCGCTTTTGGAGGCCCGTTTTGCCGGCGGCCGTTTCGTCAGGATGCGTGACACCGAAGGAGACATAATGGAGCCGGTCTATACCTTTACGGACCATTTGGGGAGCGTGAGGGCTCAGGCCTCTTCCGGCGGCGATCTGATGGAGCATGACAATTATCTTCCTTTCGGCACGAGGTGGAATGACGGCAGCCCGACCGACCCGGACAACCGTTACCGTTTCAACGGCAAGGAGGAACAGTCCTTCGCCGGCCTTCCGTACATAGACTACGGAGCGAGGATGTATGACCCTTGCACCGCCCGCTGGATTTCACAGGATCCTTTGGCAGAAAAATACTGTTCTGTCAGTCCATATGCGTTCTGCAATAATAATCCTGTTAACATTATTGATCCTAATGGGATGGATATTTGGGAACTTGATAACATGGGTAATGTTGTCAATAGAATTGAGGATAAAGAAAAAGATGCCTTTCATATTGTTGAGAAGAATGCAGATGGTGAATGGAAACGGACAGGAAAGGAGATTAGTTTTGAATATGGTAAATTTTCAAATGAAAATGATTCTTTTGTAACTTTAGACGAAACATCAGGTGCAGAATTATTCAAATTTTTATCAGACAATACGCTTGTTGAAAATGGAATGATCACAACTCTTGATAAGGCTATCATTTTTAGTGACCATAGTGTAAATTCTATTAATTTATTTAAAAAGGCCAAGCAACTTGAAATAGCAGGTGGGACAGTGACAAAGTTGATACATAGCCATCCTAATAATACTATTCCTTCGGGATATTCTAGTAATCTAAAGAATCGTGGAGATAAAGTAGTCGCCAATATACTTGACAAATCCAATAATTATCTTGTTGAACATTATGTCTATAGCCCTAAATATGGTAATCTGACTCAATATGATAAGGAAAAAATAATAGGTATAATAGAGTATAATTTAATATTTCAAAGCATTGGAGTTCATTAAAAAATACATTGTAATATTGACATCCAGTAATTGCAAGGATTGCCCAATCAATGATTTGATATTATTTTTGTCTGCTGATTCTTAAATTACGATAAACATTAGTGGCAGAGCTCAATCTTTGATTCTAAACCAAAATGTTAAGGAATAATTTCCGTGATAGAATTAATTAATCCGCTACTGTCGTTAAATTTATAAGTCATGAAACGAATTATTTTTATTTCAATAGCTATTATTTATGGTTTGTGTGCAGCAGGGCAAACTATACGTTTGACTGATTTTACACAAAATATCATTAATGATTATATCTCACAGAATGTTACATCAGAACATTCAGGTGAAATTGTAATAAATTTCAGTGCCGATTCTCATCACTATTTTATGTCTGTTTTTGTAGATACGATAGGATATTATGATACAGCAAAAGCGAATACCATAATTTTCAATGGAACTGAATTGAAAATTTCAGGAATAGCAATTCCGTTCTTGTTTTCCGGCAATTTGAATATGAGACATCTTAAAATAAATCAAAGCAATGAAGTTTGTACATTGAATTATGACCCGATAATATGGAGAATTGTTTTTCATAAGGATGGGACCTTATGTAAAATGTTTACACAAAAGGCATATGGCGAAAACTCCATAGATGATATAGTGGACTTATCAGAACAATATCTTAGGGGAGTCTCATTGAATGATTATGATTTGATGTATATTTATGATAATATAGATGTGGACACTCCTGCAAAATTTCAATATGACAGCAATACCTTAAGAGGTATTATGGAATCCAATGCCGATATTAAGGGGCGAACTCTTGAAAATAGCATTCCTGTCGCTATAAATTTGGTTATAGATAAGTCAGGAAAGGCACAGGTTGATAAATTTACTAAAAAGACAAAATATAAGGATGTTAATCAAGAAGCATTAAGGCTTGCCAATATAATATGCTCTTATAATTTCATTCCGGCAAAACATAGAGGTGAGTTCGTATCTGTGAATTATAGTTTACTTTTTCCATGGTATATTTTTGAATAGCATTATTTTTTGATGGATTTATGTCCAATGAACTCCAATACATAAGCGGCAGTTTCGGTTATTCCGTCAGTCTTCCTCTGGTTAGTCAGAATAAACTATATTTTGTAGGTATTTCATGTTTGCTAAAGCTATAATGCCATGAAAAAGATTTTATTGTTATTTATTCTTATGACTGCATTTGATGCAGCTGCCCAGGAAAGGCATAAAGACCTGTTCCTGAATCCTGATGTTCAGGACTCATTAAAGACATTCATTGAACGGAACACCTATACTTTAAGCAATCCTTATGATGCACCTACAATTTATCTTGTTACGGTAGAACAGAATGCTCCCAATGATACCACCATAACATTCATGTCAAGTTATTCTTTGATTGAAGAAATTTCACTTGACGGAAAAACAGAGCCTTCGCTTTATCTCAAGGGAGGATGCATTCAGTATGACAAAACGGTAGTCTTGTTTTATAGTAACATTACAACTTTGCCGGAGCTTGTGGAGGAGGAACTTCTTGTTTTGGAGAGAAAAGATTACGACATCACAATGTCTTATGACATAGTAGAGTGGGATAGTAGTTTCAGGGGTGCTTTGAATGTCTATCAATATATCGATGGGAAATTGGAATTACAATGCAAGATAGGCGTCCGTTGATGTGACTCAATGATAATTATTGAAGATTTTATTTTGAGCTTAAAATGACAGATGACAATGCAAAAATCAATATATGTTATTTTTGCAGTATTCTATAAATTGTCAATAAACATTATGCAAAGGATTCCATACCGTGAATATGTTATCGTATCAGGAACAGATGGTTTCTAAGCATATGAAGCAGGAGCAAAGTAAAAGAAAACAATGACATGAAAGCATTATACTATCTGATATCATCCTCTATTGCCATCGTGGCAACTGTTTCTGGTGCGTATGCCCAGACATTAAGGCAGACTTTCGGAAACGACGGGCTTTATGGGATTGAGGCTGTTGATAACAATACAGGCAAGGTCACGTCCAGTTTGCCTGCGATATTTCAACACGTCATTCTGCCACAGAATGCCGGTGAGGCGGTTGTAGCCAAGATTGCAGACAGGACATTTGTTGCACTTGATGCAAATCTTGATGTCATATTTGATTTTCCAAACGGAATAGATGAGGCATATGGATTCAATGGCGGTACATGCATTGTCAAAGGACCGGGGTATGAAACAGGCTATGGCGCGATGGATGGCCAAGGCAACTTTATTCTGAGACCGGAATATGATTATGTTGGGCGTGATATGAATAACGGTCTTGTCGGATTCAAGGGAGTCATATGTTATTCCGACAAAAACTCGTGGCGTGGTAAATGTTTTGAAGTAAGCAGAATAGGGACGGACAAAAATGAAAATGAGTCGTTTATATTGAATTTGCCTTATTACCGATTCAGGACGGCTCGTCACGATATGAAAATTTTGCCTGTCCTCTTTTCGGCAGATTCCATATCATGCTATATACAATCTCCTTTGGAGCATACAATTGCATTAGGACTTAACAGGATGGTCAATGGTGATTACAGGCATGCCAAAGCATATTTCAGGAAAGCATTGCGTTCAGAATATGCCGATGAGGAATTATCCGTATCCTTGAATTATAATATGATGGTATCATTACTGGGCACTTATTCCCAGTTGATTTTCAATTGTTTATAACTCAGTTCG
>OFHB01000165.1_pt1 | contig 48458 bp, 51 predicted proteins | sample 1521881 | NCBI WGS metagenome assembly OFHB01 (sample SAMEA3504090, study PRJEB24116) | mouse gut metagenome | biome: mouse gut; feature: mouse-associated habitat; material: faeces | place: Denmark | collected 2011
CATTAGTATTCTAGCAATTTTTACAAACAATGTCAATAGAAAAACTCTTATTTATTATTTTTTCCTCAACAATTTTTGCCAAATATCCCTTTTTATTTGCAAATCCCTAAATTTATTGTGCAAATAGCATAAACCATCAAATTTATTAAAAACAATATGACATAGCGAGTAATACCACTAAATATGTGTACTAATTACCTACATAGATACGTGTTTTTTGTATTGCATAAATTAAAACTTAAATTCAAACCACAAATTAAATGTGATAAAGAAAGCACTTTAATAAATCACCTTGAATAATACACAAAATCAAATATTTGCTATAGTCATTGCTTAAACTCAACTTTACACCTAAAGACTCTGCAATAATATTTATTATACAAGATATATGGTATAACTGCCAATTACTTTATCTACTTTATGTAGATATTAGTATAATTCTACTATACGTAGAAAATAAATTTATTACAACCATTATCTTACTACTATATAAAAAAACCAAGCAATTTCAATGATTTTTCAACAAAACCATTGAAAATTAAGCATATTTTTTTCATTTACAAAAAAACAACGAATTGCACATTTATGCAATTCGTTTCAATGTCAAATACAACATTATCAATACATTTTTAAAATAGTTTTATTTGTTAAAACATTTATTACTCATCGTCTTCTTCAATAGTTTCGTTAGGCGAATCATTCACAATTATACAACCATTATTACAAGCACTATCATTATTCAATATTTTATCATTTACAAAACTAAATGTAATAAATTGATTAATAGCATCATTAATATCCATAAATAGCCTCTCTATATAATTAATTGTTTAATTAACACTACATATTAATTTTTTATAACATAATGTTATTCATTTTTAATATTATCAGTAGATTCAGTCACATTATCTTCTTCAATTTTAGCACTTTTCATATCGTCAACAGAAAGTTGTGTTTGATTTTCGTCCGCGCTTTCATTTTGAACTTCAACATTTATTTCCTGAACTTCGCTTTCATCCACCAACTCTTCGCCTGCAAATTCTTCTTTAACTTCCTCAATTTGCTCTGCATTTTCTCTATCTTCAGCAGTAATAGCAGGATTACTCTCTTCTACAACTGCTAGATTCACTTCTTCGCCATTGATTTCTTGCACTTCGTCATTATCAATAAAACTTTCGTCACCGCCATTTTCAGCAATCATTTTTTTATGCAATAAATAGTTTCTTATAGCAGTTGCAACAATAATAGCAACAGAAATAACAATTACAATTATCGCAACAATTCCAATAATTGTTTCTGTTTCAATAGCACTCAAAATACTAAACATTTTTATCTCCTTTACCTAAAACCAATTAATCATTAGTATTAACAATAACATTTTTAAAATAACCAAATCAACAACTTAAAAATAATTATTGTACAAACAAAACATCTTTTATAAAAAGTACATTTTACAATGTTTTTGCAAGTTCCTTTATATATGCAGCAAGACTTTCACCAATTTCTTCATTTCTTAAGCCATATTCAATATTGGCTTGCAAATATCCAAACTTATCGCCAGTATCATATCTTTTGCCTTCAAATTCGTAGGCAAACACACCAACTGACTTTGCCATAGCATTTATTGTATCTGTCAAATATACCTCACCATTTTTTGTAGGTTTAGTATTTCTAATATACTCAAAAACGTCTGGAGTAAGTACATATCTACCTAATGAGACTAATGTAGATGGCAATTCTTCCAAAGCAGGTTTTTCAATTACTCCTTTCATCTCACAATATCTGCCTTTTTGTCCACCTTTAATAACTGCACCATACTTTATAGCCTCTTCAGGTGCAACTTCTTGAACACCTAAAATACTTGTGCCCGTAGCATAATGTGCTTCTATTAATTGTCCAATAGCAGGAATTCCACATTCATTGTACACAATGTCATCACCATACACAACAGCAAACGGCTCATCACCAACAAATGACTCACTAGCAAGCACTGCCATGGCAGAACCATTCATTTCCTTTTGTCTACAATAATAAAAGTTCGCCTTGTCAGCCAAATCATTTATTACTTTAATCTTTCCTGCCTTATTGCCTTTGTTCAAAATCTTTTCAAGTTCTGGTGCATAGTCATAATAATCTTCTATACACTTTTTATTTTTGCCTAAAATAATTAAAATATCCGTTATACCACTATTAATACACTCATCAACAATTATATCAAGAGATGGAGTATCCACAACTGGCAACATTTCCTTTGGCACAGATTTAGTTATTGGTAAAAATCGCGTTCCAAATCCTGCACAAGGTATAACAGCCTTGGTAACTTTTTTCATTATTAATCTCCATTATTAATTTTTAAAAACATTGCCCCTTAAAAAAGCAAGACAATATTTTTTACTTTATAAGCCTACAACCTAACAAAATATTTTTACATTTATTTAAGGTTGTTTATATTTTTATTTTTTATTGATAAGAACGATTCTGTAATTTTAATATCAGATATATCACTTTTTTTTATTAGCATATCTTCTTGCTTTTCTTCTAATTGATAATAATATTCATCAAAAGAAATAATTGGAGCTTTTAACCTTTTTCCTATACATTTAAAAAGAATAGAATCACTAAATCCCCAATCAAAAAATTTATCAGCACTTATATATTTCCAGAAACTCTCACCAAAAACTTTTCTATATTCTTGGTTATATCTTAAAACAGCAGTCTCTGTTGATATTAATTCGCTTTTTTGTAAATTTATTATTTGACTACACAAATCGTTTGCAGTATCTCTTAAATTTCCATTAAATTTATATTTTTTAAATTCCCTTTTATCCTCATCATATACTAATCTATATGAAGACCTTGGGTAAAATATATCATTAATAATAGTGCAATACTTCTCATCATTTACTTTAAAACTTATAAATTGAATACCTTTATCTTTTAATTCATTTATTTCATTAAAAGGATCTTTTGGAGTTAAAAATCCTGTGATTTTAAAAGTGTTTGAATAATTAAGTGCATTGTCTTTGTCTGTATTATTAAATATTTTATATTCTATATTTTTATTATCTATAAAAAGTTCTAATATTTCTTTTTTTTCTTCTTCTGTATTATAAAAACAGGCTATTTTATCTTTAATTGCTAAAATCATTTTTAATTTTCCTTAACTGGTTTAGTTGTTGTTTTTATTTCATTCATTATATATTTAATTATACCATATACCATATGTATAGTAAAGTACTAATTTTTAACGATTTTTTAAGGCTATCATAAAGAATCACATTTGTTAATGTATTCTCCCCTGACATTGCTTTTAATTTATAAGCAAAAGGGCACTAAAGCATATGCTTTAGTGCCTTAAATTTAAATAGGAATCCACTCTGTTACCATTATGGTTTTAGGATAAGTGTGCTGCGCAACTGCTATTGGCTGGGAAGAAAATGAATTTTCTTGGTATTCTGTATTGGCTCTATTCCATTTGATAGAGAATGTTTGACCACAAAGCTCTACAATAGTAGTAATATTTCTGGTCCATCTTCCTGTACTTCCTTCGATTTCTTCAATTTCATATTCATACACAAGCCTCTTAAGTTCAGTCTCTGTAAGTTTTTCTCCAGCCTTTATCTTTTTAACCATAATTTCTTCGAAATGTTCTTCATAATAAGCTTTTTCATCCTTTTCTTTTTGTTTCTTTTTTGCTTCCTCTTCTTCTTTCTTTTTCTTCTCAAGAAGTGAGGCTTCGCATTTTTCTTTAAGGGTAGGTAGTTGCTCTAATTGATGAGGTGCAAGATCCTTCCAAGTGTGACCACATCTATTGAGAGCCTGAATTACAGGAGCTACCTCTAAAGATGCGTCCCAGAACTTTTGCATATCGTCTTCTGTATACCCTGTTTTCTTTAAAAAATCTTTAATTTGTGTCTTTGTTGCCATATTTTCCTCCTTTTTATATTTTTCTTGAATATAACTTATTAAGTATTACTGTTGCTACTATAAATATTACTAAAATAACAGCGACAATAATACAAGTAACACTTTCTGCAGAATCATTAATTATTCCCAAAATTATTATTGGTAAAAATAATGTATATATAGGAATAATGATTGGATTTAATATTGTTGTTTTTATAGCCTCTTTTAAACCCATGCTCTACCTCCTTTAATTTCTATTGGTTGAAAATCATATATGTTTTTCATATTATTATTTAGAGCTTTTTGCCATGTAATAATAAATGAACATTCATATATTTTAATTGTTGTCATAATTGTCTTATAGTATTTTGAAGAATACTCTTCTGTTTCTGAAACTTTAAATGTCTCGAGCAATTTTTCAAGGAATTCTTTTCCTATATTTTCATCATCCCAAAATAGAAAGGATAGATAGTATATACAAAAATATTAGTTGCCAATCATTGAGAGCATCATGTATTGCTTTTGTCCAAGTTGTTTTCCCATAATTTTGTCCTCCTTATTTTAAGATTATTTCATATCGATATCCTTCTTCTGGAAGGGTACAAACTACAGGGAAATCTATATCACCAACCTCATAACAAAGATTTCCATCAGTATCAAGATACCAATTTCTTTTATTAGATACATCTTCCCCATTTGGATTAAAAACTTTAAAAGTAAATTTCATGTTTTCCTCCTTTTCTCTTATCTTTTTTAAAAACAGTTGACTTATACAAGTATTATATAAATTTAAAAGAACAAAAATCAATTTTTTTAGAGTCCTATTAATAAATTCATCCTCGCTGCTAGCAGCGAGGTATTCTTTCTTACCAAATTTAACAATAAAAGATAAGCGATTCATCCCCTGCTTCTATAAGTAGAGGACTTCTCGCTTACAAAAATTAATTCTATTAGAATTTTGTTTTGATTTGTTAAAAAATAAGACATCTTCTAAAGACATCTTTTATAAAAATAAGTTATAATATTAAAAGTTGCTTATTTTTTATATACTATATGTAGTACATAAGAATAGATAATAAATACTATATATTGTATACAAAATTAAAAAATTCGCTATAATCAAATCTAATTTTTGTTAACTTATATATATACTTTAGTTAAAAATAAAACAAATCGTAGAACATTTTCTATGATTCATCTATATTTTGTATAATTATACAAAATATTTAATTATACTATACAAATTTTGGTATTTTTAATAGTTGAAAAAATATCTAAAAATAGTATAATACTATACAGAAAGGAGATGTTTACATGAAAATTCAGAATATTACTGATATTGATAAATTTTTTAACGTAATTGATTCTTGTAAAGGTAAAGTTGAACTTGTTTCTAAAGAAGGAGATAGATTAAACTTAAAATCTAAACTCACTCAATATGTAGCCCTTGCTAAAATTTTTAGTGATGGTTTTATCAAGGAACTTGAACTTGTTGTGTATGAAAAAGAAGATATTTCAAAACTATTTGATTATATGATGTATAGTCATGATAACGAAAAAGGAGCCAAGATGTAACATTCTTAGCTCCTTTTTTATAATTATGCAAAATATACGCATATTTTCATTTTATGCAAGATTCTTGTATAATTTTTATAAATCTAAATAATATTCTTTAAGTGCAGATATAATATCTTCATTAAAAATTTCATATTTAAATGTAAGAGGCTTGATCATTATAATACTAGATTCTTTTATAACAATTTCTCCATCATTAAAAAATTTGTATTGTTCTTTATTATCTTCTGGCCTTTCTATTTTAGAATAAATTTCACTAATTGTAATTAGATCATCTTGTATTGAAATTTCTGGCTTTTTTAATGAATAAACAAGATTGTTAGAAGATAATTCTACAAATTTTTCTATGTAATTTTTAATACACTCTTTCATTGTATATTTCGTCTTTGATAACTTATAATATTCTTTTATTCTCTCTTCCAAGTAATCTCCTGGTAGAAACTCGCTATCTATTGTATTTTTTAAAGCATCCTCATCAGAGAAATAGCTTAATTTTCTTTTTGTAGACAGATAAACAATATCCCCTAAAAAAATAAAAAATTTTTCATTATTTAAAAGTGTAATTTCTGCATAAGAAAATTTCTTTTTCCTAAAATTTTCTAATGTTTTGATAAATGTAGATGAACTAGAATCTGTATTTTCTAGTTCTTTTTCTTTTCTAAATCCTGATATTTTTTCTACTCCAGCCCAGTTAAGAGCATCGCATTTTTTATTTTCCTCAAAAAACATCATTAGACGACCTGGAAACCTTAAAATTGTCTCAAGTTCTTCAGCATCATCGTTTACTACATATACTCCTTCATCCTTAACTCCTAAAAGTTTTGTCATTTTTATTCTCCTTTCTAAATATTAGTTCTTTTAACATCTTCTATTGTTTTTATATTTTCTATGTTTTTTAAAAGATTTATAACTTGAATCATTCCGCCATTCATAATTTCACTATTTTCACATTTTAAAGTTTCATGTCTATTTTCTAAAACAGATAGTTTAAATTCATTTTCATAAGTATCTGTTGTTGTATCAAATTTAACTCTTTGTGAGATAGTTTTTATTTTTATATCTTTGTCTTTACATACTTTAGAAATAATTCTAAAATGATAAAAATCATCATCATCTTCATAGATATATCCATAAGTCTGAATTCCAACATACATTTCATCTATATTGCTATCACTTATTATTTGATTAGCACATATAGGAGTTTTTATATACGCTTCATATATCGAATATATATTTTTTAGTATATTTTTATTAATATCTATTTCTACTTTTAGATTTTTATAATCAATATTATTTTCTTTAAAACATATCTCAAAGTCATTTAAATCATTAATTGTTACAATAAAACCTTTTTTATCTATCGATTCTATAATTTTACTTATTTTGTTATCCGCTTTTTTTGTTTCAAAAGTTATTTTTATTATTTTTTGCATCCAGACAAAATAAATTAAATATTTTTTATACATTTTATTTCCTTTCTTATAAGTTATAAGTAAACTTAGTATACATACATAAAAAATACATTAAACACAATTGTCTATGTAAATTCCACCTGATAGGAATATAATATTTTTTATCAATTTGTATACCGTGCGCATCTCTATAAGGATTAAAGCCAATTAGTTTTATTTGTTCAAGTTCTTTATCTTTTATATATGCATTAAAGAAAATTTCTCCTTGATTTAAAAATTCTTCTTCACTTAAATCTTTTTGTAGTAAATTTAAATAATAATCTTTGGTTTTTTCCTTGTTGTATAAAAGAGTAATTTCAGTTCCTATTCTACTATTTATTCCATATTCAGCTTCAAATTGCTGATAACCTTTCTGCCCGAAATCCTCATTTGTGTGTTTAATTATATAAGGTTTACAATACTTTACTGTTTTCAATTCAAATACTAATAATTCTTCATCTGTTTTTAATTCTTCTATTATTTTAAACTGATGTGGAAAACCTAGGCCATATCTATTTTTATTCTTATATTGTTGAACCGTAGCATAAAAAGAAATTATACATTCTGGTTTTATTTCATAATTATCAAAATGCATTAAAGATTTATCATATATAAACCAACAATGTTCTAAAAATATTTCTTTATCACCTTTTTTTACTACAATATCTCTTAATAAGATATGTATGAAACCTTCATTTGTAATACGAATATCACAAAATCTACCAATACATTTTACTTTCTTATTAGCTATAGAGGCTAATTCATTTCTTATTTGAATGGGTCTTTCTTCTTGATAATTCATTATTTTCAAGCGTGGATACCCCATCCTAAGTTTACTTAGGATGGGGAGGAAACGCTTTCCTCCTTTTATATTATGTGTTTTTATGTTTCTATCCATCCATTACTATATTTATGAATACTTAATTTAGAGGTAGATGGATATATGTATTTGTTATCTACTAATATTTTAGCTGTTTTACCTAAATTATTAATACCTTTACAAAGATAATGTCCTTTCATTCCTTTTATATTAACTATATCTCCTGATTTATATTTATAGTGAGTTTTTCTTATAACTCTTTTACCTTTTGATTTTTTGGGTCCTCTATAAATTCTTTCGTTTAAAGGATTGTTTCTAGGTACACTTCTATTAGTCCTATTACAGGAAAGCTCATTTCCTTTCATATATTCATTTGTTCTTGTATCAAGAACTTTAGAGTCATAGAATTTCTCTAATTTTCTGTTATTTCGTCTTATCTTTTTAAAGTATCTTGTTTTTATTTTGTATTTAGGTCTAAAGCTTCCCATACAATAAGCATCATTTGCATGAGTTTTAGGTATATTTAATTTTAACCTTTGTCTTTTAGTAACAGCTCCATAAGTAATATTAATAGGTGTTTCTAAATTTAATTTCTTTAAACTTTTTTCTAAGTCTTCTTTAAATGAATATTTAACAATATTCATATAAGCTGCATCTCTTAAAGAATCTGTTTTAGGTTTTAAGCCCCATAAAGCGCCATCTATGCCATGGTTCTTAGAATTGTGACAATTAGTGCAAACTGTTAAAAGATTACCTGGTCTATTAGACCTATCTTTATTATAATAATTTATATGGTGCATTCTAAGTATTACATTATCTTTTATTCCTTTTTTACAAATGGCACATGTGTAATTATCTCTAGAAAAAATAGCTTCTCTTAGGGAATCATAGCCATAAGTATCTCCATGTTGATAGTCAATACCTTCTAAAATTTCTCCATTTTCAAGGTATTTTTTAATAGCATGAGTATCAAAGTTACCTACTTCTAAAGTTATACTTGTAATAGGTAAAACTTCACAATATTTAAGTATTACATTAATTCCTGCTTCTTTTTTATGTCTAAGTGATGGTGCTATCCATCCTTTAGGAATAGCTCTATTATCAAAACGAGGCTTCCTGTAACGAAGTCTGTTTCTTCTAGCACGCCTTATTTTTAATTGTTCTTGATGTTTATCTTTTTCATCTAATAAAAATGTCCTTTCTTCGGAAACAAATTCTTGTTTTCTAGATTTTATAGACATTCCTTGATGATTATAGCCTATATCTACACATAGCTCTATGTCTTGTGTGCATTTTTCGCTTTTATATAAAAGCTTTATGGTAAAAGGTTCATAAGAATAGATAATAGCTTTCTTTTCTTTTAGTAGCCTTCTTACTTTTTTAGGGTTTCTTGTAGGCATAAGTCTACTGTTATCATTTGCTATAACAAAAGCAATATATGACATTTTTATTTACCTCCTTACGGATTTCTTTAAATAAGATAAGTCTTATTTAAAGTATCTACTCTTTCGAGTGTGGTTCACAACGCCAATGTTATATTAGGTTTTATGTATAGTACACGCTTCCTTACCTCAGAAGTTTTTAATACCATACCTTAGAGCAATAGACTTGTGAAGTATCTATTGGTAACTATCATTACAAAATTAAAATAATTTTGTTATTCTAATATAACGTAGTAGATATAATTATAAATATATAAGAATCTACGTTTCTTTAACTATATATTTATAATGAATATTTCCTTAGGCTAATCAATCGGCTTAAGATTTATACCATATCAAAGGATATAGTATAAGTTCCAAGCCCCATCCTTAGCGTAGCTTAGGGTGGGGTTATTGACAAAAATAACGTAGTTATGGAGCGTAATTATCTCAAACTTTGTTACATTGAGCTACGATCCTCCTTTCCATATAATCATTATAGCACATATGGGACTATAAATAAAGAAAAAAATCATAAAAAATATCTCATTATAAATAATAATGAGATATTTAAGAAAAGCTAATAATTGTTTTTATATCTTCTATTGAATTAATAGCCTCTATATTTTTAAAACAATTAATAAAAGCCCTGTTACTGCAAAATTCACTAAATAAGGACTGGTAAATCATTTCTTTTGTACTTAGTCCATTTGGAAAATTTCCTTTTTCAAAATTTGTTTGTTTTGTGACTAAATCTTTTATATAGGGATTTTTTGCTTGTTTTTGAGAAATTGATATATATTCATATTCATTATTTTTCTTTTTCATATTTAATAAATGAATAAATCTAGCACCATTTATAAATCTATTAGTGTCTGCTGTATTTAATAATAAATAATAATTATCTGCATCTACAATATCTTTATAGTTATCATAAATATATTTTGGTTTATATAGCATGTGGTTTTTATCGAAAGTTATTTCTTTTCTACTACATACTAAATTTTCGTATTCTAATTCATGTGTTTTATAAAAATCTCTTAAAGAGCCATAAGTAACTAATAACTTTATTGCTTCTTGTATTTTTTCTTCTGAAATATATGCATTAAATTTTATTGTTCTTGAATCAAAAAAAGTATCTGATTGAAAAAGATAACTTGGTGGTAGTGATGCATTGTATGTTGGAATATGGATACTAGCTTTATCTTCTAAATAATAAAGAATATAGTCATCGTTATTATATTGTTTTTTTAAGATTCTAATACATTTTCCAGAATCAATTCTTCTTCCTTGATTATCATGACTTAAAAGCTCCTCCCAAAATATAGCTGCTACTTGTTTGTTGCTACTTAGAATTGTGTCTTTAATGTATGAGCTATAGCCACAAATAATCTCAATAAGTTCATCATATATATCAATATTTTTACTTGTATGAATTAATATATGTAAAGACATAAAAAGAAAATATAATTGTTTTATTAAAATGCTGTTTTCGTTTATTTTTTTTAATCTTTCTATAAGATCTTTTCCAGCAATACTTGCAAAGTTTAATTCATTTTCTTCTGGCATTAACCATAAATTTTCAATTAAAATCACCTCTTTTACTACACGTATTATGTATTTTATGTTTTATAATTTTGTTATATTTCATTATATTCTTACTAATTTATTATTAGTCTAAAATAAAAAAAAGTCAAGTTTACTGAAAAATATAAAAAGTGCCTTTTATAAAAGACACTTTTATGTGTTAGAATTAATTATTATATTTATAATATTTAGGATATTTAATGTGTCATCATTTTCTAGATTAACATTACCACCTGCTTTTGGGTATAAGCGCATCATAACATAAACAAATAATCCACTGCTTAAAAATAATAAACTAAGGCCGAGTATTGTCTTATAAAAATCAAAATCGCTATTAATAAGAATAATTATTCCAATTATAAACATTATTACTAATGTTGTTCCTATGATTTTTTTCATCCTTTTCTCCTTTCTTGAATTACCAAAAAAATTTTGTATCTATTTTCTTTATTCCTTTTTTAAATTTAGAATTTGTAATTTCGTTTTTTATTTTTTTAGGTGTTATCATAATTATATTAGACAAAAGAATTGAAATATTCTCTAATTTAAAGCCTAAACTATATGTATGATGACTCTTATCTTCTTCGATTTCTGCATACGCTTTATCAAATGTTATAAAGCTATTGTTAATCTTAATATTTGTTTTTTTTAATTCGTACCAAATCTGCCCCCATGCTCCATATTTAAATGCTTTAAAAAATCTCTTTATAGCTTCTTCTTCTGTTGTATGTGATTTTACTTCATCGAGATATGTCTGAAAGTCATAATCTAATGTATCTGGAGTTAAATAATCTGAGTCTTGTGATACTGTTAGTTTTTCCTCAGAATAATTCCATTTGCATCTGTATTTTGTGGAGAAAAACAAAATATCATCAATAAGTATTGATATACTTTTTCCATTGATTAACAAAATATCAACATATGCATATCCTTGTTTTCTGTATTCTTTCAAAACCTCAATAAACTCGTGTTCTTTTTCTTCTTTTTTAAAGCCCATAATCTTAGAGGTTTCAGCCCATTCTTTAGCCTCATCTTCTTCGTATTCTTCAAAAATTTCTGTTTTAAATTCTTTAAAGAGCTCTGATAATTCGTTTTCTTCTGTTATATCATTACAAATATATAAACCTTTATTTAAAACTGCTAAATATCTCATTATTTTAAAAGCCCTAAATATAGGGCTTTAATCTTCCTTTCCTATTTCTTTTTTTAATTCAATATAATCATCAACAGCAAGTTCAAATTGATGTTTTATATCTTTTTTGTTTTCACTATGAAATGAAACCAAATCTGTGCATTCTTTATTTTTTACATAAGTAATCTTTCCGATCCAAAGCTTATCCTCGTAAGAATAATAAACCTCAGCCTTATGTTCTTTATATTCATAAGTTCTTGGCAAAATACTTCCTAAATACTTTTCATTTTCAGAGCATTGTTCTCTATAATAATTATTTACATTTGTTTCAGGAATTTTTTCGTCTTCACAATAAAGACAAAATTCTTTTCCTTTGTGATTTGTATTATGATATTTTCCACATTTTTTACAAAGAAAATAATCTTTTTCTGAAAGTCCTATAATCTCATGAATTGTGCGTACTTTATCAAAATCTACTTCTTTTACATTTTCTATATGTTTACATTTTTTACAAACATACATAGATAAACATTCATCTTCATCTTTTTCATTATCTACCATATCTTTTTTAAGATAAGTCTTTCCACATTCATCACATACTCCTAAATCATTAGAATCAATTTTTAATTGTCTAGCAATTTCGTCTGTATATGTTGTTGGTAAAAGTAATTTATAATTAACAAGCATTTCGGTAAGCTCGGCATCAAATAAATCACTATCATACCAATCTAAGGAATTGTAGTATTTTATTAATTTATCATTATTGGTTTTTCTGCAGGTACTAGTTAATGATTCAAACCATCCGCCTGTTCCTTCACAAAAACTAACTGAATCATAATCAAAGTCTTCAAGAGAAAATCCCCAAACATGATGAAGCTCTTTCATAAATTGGATACAAAAAGCGGGTGTAATTACATCTTTTATTTCCTTAGGCATTTTATAAACAACAGTTCCTTCATTTGTTATTGGCATATTTATGTACCATCCTTTCTATAATTATTTTTATATCTTTATATTATAATTATACCATACAACTTGATAGATATAAAGAAAAAATATAAAAAATTAAAATAAAAAAGCCCTTGGCTTTTGTTGCGGGGGACAACAAAAGTCAAAGGCTAAAAACTATTTTATATTGAGCTTGGCTAAAATGCCTGCCAAACAAGCGTCAGCTTGTTCTTTAGGCATTTCACAAGTTCCTTCTTCCCTAAGCCGCTCCATTCTTTCTTTGCGGCCAGGAAAGATGTCATTAAGCAACCTTTCAGCACCAGCCTCAAGTTGCTCTTGTGTATATTCTTTTGCCATAACATTTCCTCCTTTCTGGCAATATTTTTCTTCCTATGGAAGAAATATATATGTAATCAGTTTCTATCCCCGATGTTTTTTAAACACTAAAAACTGTTATTTTTAAACTTTAATAAATTTATTATAGCAAAAATTTATTAAAGTAGCAAATTTTTACATAATAAAAGCACCAAGTTACCTTGGTGCTTTTTATTTAGTCTATTGTAAAATAAGACCTATTTGAATTAGAACCCTCTATTCTATTTAGTTTATATTCAGTTTCTTCTTCATCACCATAATCAGGAATCATTCCCCAATTCTTTAAATCTTCAACAGAAACGGTATTTCCTGAAATTGTTATAAATTTATTATTTTTGAGTTCTTTACCCTCATAATATTTATTTGGTTCTACTTTGTTTGTAACTTTAATAGTAAGCTCTTTATGTTCATAAATGCTACTTGTTACAACAAGGTAATTTACATTATTTTCAGTATCTTTAATGAAGTAAACTCCTTCAACAGAATTTAAAGCTTCCATAGAAATATAGTTAAAGAATACATCATCTTCTTCTGTTATTTTATAAATACCAGGTTTTAGATTTGCCATAACTAATTTTTCTTTTTCAGAATCAGTAACTCCTACTTGACCAGGAAGAACTCCATTATATTTATTGTTTGTTGATTCCATATTAGGAGTTCCTGAAACAGGAGCCTCTTTTTTCAAGAAGTAAGAATTACCAAATTCATGATAAATATATTCATCTTCTTGTTTTTCTCTTTTAGGTCTATCATTTTCTGTTTCACCTTCGCCTGGAGTCCATTCTATTTCTTGGTTAGGAATTAAGCTTGGGTAACTCATGCCTTCTAATGAAAGTCTAAATCCATATATTGTATCTTTATTTAAATCTATATTTTCAAAAGATTCTTCTGGACTTCTTGTTTCATTAGTTAAAGAATTAATATCAGAGATATTAGAATCTTTAATATCAGCACCTTCTATTTCTGAAATAAAGTTTACTCTAACATTTTTAACTTGTTGGTTATAAATGCCAAAATAGTTATCGCCAGGATTTAAAGAAGAATATCCTAAATCATTTCGATATACTGATTTATATTTTCTGGTTGCTTCTTCTTGTATCTTATAAGATACTTTTGTACCATCTTCATGGTAAAGTGGAAGTTCTCCAAAATTATAATTCCAATCAGTTTTTGCACTTATTATTTGGCTAGCATATCTTTGACCATCTTTATATAAAGTTATAGTTAAATTCTCTGGAATATTTCTGCTCTTAGTATAATCTGGGAATACTTTTGATAAGAAATAACCTATAGGAGAATTAGCGAGATATTCGTTTTCTTCTTCATAGTCTTCATTATCTACCCATGATTTATGACCAGACACATCAACATAATTATAAATATTAACTATATCAAATGCTCTATCATTAGGAGTAGTTTCACCAAAAGTATAATGCCAAAGTACTTGTGAGTTACTATCATATCCTGCATCTCCTGCTCTTGGATAATCAGTACCTGTAACCTCTGCATTATAGTCATATTCTGGTAATTTACTTATTTCATCTCTTTCAAATCTTGTGATATCAATAACTTCCATTGAAACAATACTGTTTTTGTAGAAATCAGCCTCAGCACCTTTTGTATCCCATGCAATATATATATCAGTTGATGGAACATCTATAATAAGTCCTCCTAAATATTGATAAGAACCTTTTTTATAAATTTGACCATCTTTACGATAATAGATTGAAATAAAGTTAGATTTATCACTTGATTTCATATTATCTATTGCATTTTTAGGGAAGTTATCATTAAATCTGATTCTTAATCCCTTATTTTCTTTACTGCCTGTATAATATGTTGTATAGTTTTGGACAGGTTCGGTTTCTACGGTATAGATATAATCAGAACCATCTGCTTTTTTCATTGGAACATTATCAAAAGAATATTTCCATTCTTTTTCTGCATTAGTTGTTGTGGTTCCAAAAAGTTCTCCATCTTGGAATAGGTTAATAATAACTTCTTCATGTTCAACTTCTTTTATATCTCTCCAAGTTACAGTTCCACCTATAGGCTGATATTGATATGTGTTAATAATACCATCATATTCTTCGCTTGGTGTTTCAGAATATTCTTCTCCACCTACAATATAATGCCATAACTTATCAATATTATCACCATATGGATCGTGTTCTGATTCTGGATAGTTATCTCCTGTAAGTGTTATTACTTCAAAATTAGGTAAAGAATCTGTAACAGAACCATAGTTATAATCAATATCTGCATGGTTAACATATTCTACCTTAAATCCGTAATAATCACTTCTAGATTCATTTGTATGCCAATATAGATAAAAATCATTACTTGGAATTTTTATTTCTTCATCTCTAAGGTCATTATAACGATATTGATCTGTTTTATAAAGTTTACTATTATACCTATAGTAAATTTCAACATAATCTCCACCATTGATATAACCATTATTTTCAAATTTAATAATTGTTCCATTTGTTTTGTTTTCTATCTGTTTTACATACTTTGTATGATAATCACTAATTTCTTCATCTTGGCTTATAACATAACTGTATAACTCACCATTTTTATCTCTATTAGGAAGATCTTCAAAGCTATAACGCCAATTATTTTCAGCATTAGTTACAACTTTATCATAAACCTCTCCATTTTGAGTTAATGTTACAGTTACACTTTCTGGACGTTTGTCTTCATTTCCTTTATCTTCCCATCTAATATAATTTTCAATATCATGGGAATCTAAAGTATTTGTTATCTTATAAAATCCATTTGCTTTATTATCTTTTGTGATTACTTTGCTTGAATAATGCCATATTTTATTAACATTATTGCCATAACCATTATGACTGGTTTCTGGATAATTATTTCCTGATACTTCGATTTCTTCGAATCCTTCTGGAAGATCTATTCTACTTCCAACAAGTGAATCATAAATAATATCCTTAATAGACTCTATTTCAAATCCATAATAATTATCATTTTCTTCATTTGTTGTTAATGTAATATAAAAATCATTAGAAGGAATGTAAATGGTTTTTCCAGCAAGTTCTACTGAACCCCATTCACCCACTCGATATGTTCTACCATCTTTTTTATAATAAACAGAAATATAGTCAGTATCTTTTGATTCTACTTCGCATTTTTCACTAAATGTGATTGCTAGACCATTTTCTTTATTTTTATAAGTGGTAATAAAACCATCTAAAGGCTCTTCTTCTACTGAATACTTATATTCTTCACCATTTTCATCATATTGAGGAAGGTTATTAAATAAATATATCCAGTTTTCACTTGCAGAAGTTGTTGTTGTCTCAACAAGCTCATCATTTCTAAAAAGATTAATGGTAACATTTTGTGGATATTTTGTTTCTTTAGTATTTATCCAATCAATTTGGCTCTTGATACTAATAGTTAAGCTAGTGTTTATAATATTAAAGAAATTTTTCTTAGGCACATTAGACGTTTTTAAATCTTTTGTATAATGCCAATAACTTGATTCTTTACTATTATTTGTAGTATCAGATGATTTTGGATAAATATTTCCACTTATTTCACTAGGATTACCACCAGGTAAATTATTTTGTGTTCCAGTTATAGAGTTATAATTAATGTCTTCTATAGAATCAATCATAAAACCATATTCTTTGCCATTGAATTCTATACCTGAATTCCATGTTAAATAAAAGTCTTTTGTAGGTACTTTTACTGTTAATCCAGCAATTTCATTAGGCTTATAAGAACCAGCTAAATATGATCTTCCATTTTTTTCATAATAAATTGAAATACCACCTTGATTATGTGGTGTTTTACAATTTTTGCTAAATGTAATAGCAAGACCACCAGTTTTATTTGCATATACTGTATTAAAATTATTAATTGCTTCTTGTTCTACAGTATAAGTATATTCGTTACCATTCTCATCATATGGTTCAACATCATCAAATGTATATACCCAGTTATTGCTTTTACTTGTGGTTGTTGTTTTGTAAATTTCACCATTTCTAAGAAGATTAATTGTTACACTATCTGGCTTGCTAGCATTTTCATCACCTTTCCAAGTAACAGTATCTGTTATTTGAATTGTGTTGCTAGTATTAATAACATTTATTAAGCCTTTTTTAGGAGTTTTAGATTCTTCACTACTAAATGTATAATGCCACATTTTTTTAGCATTAGCTTCATAATTATCATGTTCAGATTCTGGATAATTATTATCTGTTACTTCTACTGGTGTAACATTTGGTATCTTAGAATAAGCCCCTTTTATATCATCATATACTGTTGAGGTAATTTCATCCACCTTAAATCCATAAAAAGTTTTATCTGGATTTTGGGCATCTGGTTTAAATTTGCCTGTCTTCCAATAAAGATAAAAATCATTAGTAGGAACATATAAAGACTTATCTCCAAGACTTGAATATCTATCTAGCTTATAAAAAGCTCCATCTTTTTGATAGTAAATTTCAAAATAGTCACTAGAACTTGCAGTACCAGTTTTAGAATTAAAGGTTATTTTTAATCCATTACCTTCTTTATTTGTGTATCTGGTAGAAAATCCTTTGATATTTTCTTGTTCTACAGAATATTCATAATCATTACCTTCTTTATCATAGGGTAAAACATTATCAAAACAATATTCCCAATTATTAGAAGCATTTGTTGTTACTGATCTTAAATATTCTCCATTTCTGAAAAGTTTAATTGTTACTTCATTAGGTTTTGTTGCATTTTGATTTCCTTCCCAAATAACTAAGCCATTTAAGTCAATAGCAAAGCTTGTATTAATAATTGTAAAGAAATTATCTTTAGGAGTATTCGCTACTTCACCTCTTGCAGAATAATGCCAAATTTTGTTTACTCCTTTTTCATATCCATTATGTTCAGATTCTGGGTAATTATTTTCTTCAAGTTCTATAATTTCTCCGTTTGGTACATCATAATTATAACCATCAGTTTTATCATAATATATCTCTTCTATAGAATCGATAGAAAATCCATATTCATCCTTACTATTAGAATTGCTGCTAGTTACCCATTGAAGATAGAAATCAGTTGATGGCACTTTTACTGTTAATCCAGATAAGGATGATTCACTATATTTACCTAATCTATATGTTTTTCCATCTTTTTTATAATATATATAAAGGTAGTCGTAATAACCATTTGAAGTATAAGACTTTTCGTTAAATTTAATTTCAAGTCCTTTACCTTCTAAATCTGCATATTGAGTATTAAAAGCTTCTAGGTCATCATTATACTTTTGCTCAACATGATATGTATATGCCTCTCCATCAGGACTTTCATCATAAATACCTTCGAATGTATATTTCCATTGTTTAGAGGCATCTGTTGTGGTGGATTTTAAATATTCGCTATTTCTATAGAGATCTACAGTAACTTCTTTAGGATAAGCCATATTGTCTTTTCCTTCCCACATAATACTTCCTTTAATATCATGAGCTAAACTTTTATTTTTAATATCATAAAGACCTTCTTCTGGAATTGTGCTTGATGGAATAGGGCCTGTATAATGCCATAAAAGTCTTCTTCTATTTCCATAAGGATTATGCTCTGTTTCTGGATAGTTGTCACCAGTTAATTCAATAATTGATGCTGATGGTAATTTTGATACTGTGCTTTGAACCGTTGGTGGCTCTACTGCCTTAATATCTGTAATAGATATCCCATAATAATTATCTACTGATGAATCACTATAAAAATAAAGATAAAAATCATTTGTTGGAACTTCTATATATTTTCCAGCGACATTTTTAGGATAAAATTGACCCATATAATAAACTTTTCCATCTTTTTTATAATAAAGCTGGCAATAATCGGAAGTTCCCTCTGCCATACATCTAGGATCGAATGTTATTCTTAAACCATTTGTTGCTTCTTTGGTGTAAGTTGTATCCCAGCCCCAAAGTTCTTGTTGTTGTACAGAATAGCTATATTGATTACCATCTTTATCAGCACGAGGAAGTCCGCTAAATCTATACTCCCAGTTTTTAGCTTCTGTAGTTTCTATAGATTCAATAACCTCTCCGTTTCTTAAAAGATCTACTGTTATACTATCTGGCTTATCCCCTTCGCCTTCCCAAACAATTGCACTGCTAATTTCAAGTCTTGTGTCTTTGTTTTCGATATTGAAAAAGCCTTCTTTTGGTTCGTCTGAGGTTTCTCCTGATGTGTAATGCCAGAATAAATCTTTTTTATTACCATAATTTTTATGGTTAGTTTCTGGATAATTATTACCTGTTAATTCAGTTGCTGTCATTCCACTAGGAAGATTTTTTACAGTTCCTAAAATATCCAAACAATCTGCTTCTGTTATTGAATCAATAGCAAGTCCATACCATTTATCTTCATAATCATCACTATGGAAGTATAAATAAAAATCTCTGCTTGGGATAAGTAATTCTTTTCCTGCAAAGTCTTTTCCTCCCCAGCGACCTGCACAATATGTTTTACCATTTACATTATAGTAAACTTCAATCCAGTCAAATTCGACACCCTCAGTTTCGCATTTTTCATTAAATTTAATGCTTAAACCGTTCTTACTACTATTAGTGTATTGGGTTTCAAATCCTTCAAGCTCTTCTTGTGCTATAGAATAGGAATATTCCTTTCCTTCTTTATCATAAAGAGGAACATTTTCAAAGACATATTTCCAGTTATCGTCTTTTGTAACTTCTTTGGTTTTATATTCTTCTCCATTTTGAAGTAATTTCACCATAACTTGTTCTGGTAGTCTTTCTCCTTTATCCCAAAATACTGTTCCTTCAATATTATTTTTATTATTAACATTAATAATATCAAAGAGTCCTTCTTTAGGAGTGTAAGAAACAGTTTCGCCATCAGTATATTTAGCGATAAATCCTGTGGCTGGTTCCTGTTCTACAGAAAAACTATATGGAGTACCATCTGTGTCTTGTGCTACAACATCTAAGAAACAGTAAAACCATCCCATTTCTGCATTTGTTACAGTGGAATCTATTTTTTCTCCATCTCTTAAAAGATTAATAGTAACATCTTCTGGTATATCTGTTGCATTTTCTTCCCAAGAAATAGTACCATCAAAACCTGTAAGTACTAATGGTCCATTAAATTCTGGGTCTTTTACTTCTTCTGTGCTTTCTTCTGTTGTACTTTCGCTTGAAGTCTCAGATGTAGTGCTTGTTGTCTCATCACTAGTAATTTCAGTGGAACTAGTTTCTATCGTTTCTGTACTAGTACTTGAAGCAGCACTACTTGTAGTTTCTTCACTTGTTTGTTCTTGTGAAGTTTCTTTTGTACTAGGTGTGCTATTTGAATTTGTTGCAATATCTTGTTCGGTAGTTGTCTTGTCTTTTCCTGGGACATCTAAGATATCATCTAATCCATATACTGGAACACTTGTAAATATTAAACAAGAAGCTAACACCCCTGCACATATTTTGTTTAATAAATTCTTTCGCTTTTTGATTTTTGTTTTCGTAATGCTTAATTGACATAGTATTAGAGGATAGTTTTTTAAGACAAATTAGATTGTCTTTACTGTGTTCCTGCATTACTTCCTCCTTTCAGTTTCAATTCTTTATTTTTAATAGCTTTATTTAAACTGCAGGAAGAGATTTTATTCATTATGAATAAAAGAGGATATCCTCTGCTATTTTTATTAATTAATTTTTTAATTAATTAAAGCGAATTTCATTTTAATTATATTTAGCCGAAGCTATCTATAATTAAAATTTATTAAATTGTTCTTATAAAAAACGAAATAAAAAAGCCATAAAAACGATGTTTTTATAGCTTTTAATCACTTTTTCTAAATCGTTTTAATTTCGTTTTTATATAAATATATTATATTTAGGGTTTCTTATTTTGTCAAGGTCAAGGGGCTTATAAATCATAAAAGTTTCCAGTATTTTCAGGCTTTTTTAAATAAAAAAAGAGCGCTTAGACGCTCTTAAAATTTTTACTTGCCGCCTCAAGAATTGCGGCAAAACTTTTATCTTTGTTTTCTTTTTTTAAATTAAAAGTATAACTAGTTTTTTTCCGATATCTGTCATACTGACTATTATATCCAGAAAAAGAAATCTTTTGTATCTTCATCCCTTTCCTTTTCCTCCTTTCTTTAAATCTTGCTCACTAACAAATCTCATTAGTGAGCAAGAAAAACACACTCCTAAAAATAATAGAATTCGTCTGTGGGTTCACACAGCGCCATCCCGTTATCTTTTGCGAGATATACCTCCAAGGAATCTTTAATCCTGTTACAGATCTCTTGATTCCTAGAATAAGAGTTTGTAGGAGAAGTAAACTTCTGCCACAAATTCTCCAATACCTCATAGGAGTTCTCAGCTTCCAAGAAGCCTGACACTCTTCCCTTGCAAGGAACCTTTACGCTATAAATGTAAAGCCTTTTTGCATTGGGATTTGCCATGATTTCTGCAGCCTCTACGCCCACAATTGCCTCGGTATCTACGACAAGGTGTGACTGAGACTCAATAGCGGATGCGTTAAAAACTACTCCACTTTCTACATCCCAGCCATAAAATTCGGAATAGAGTTCCTGACGGCCATCCTCGGTAAGGAAGAACACATCAAAATCTAGGGCTAGTTTCACCCAGTCGATTTTGTTTACTGTGTAGCGAACGTTTTCATCTATGGGATAGGCTGCACACAAAGCCTTGTAGTCCGAAGGACTATTGACTACACAGACTCTGGCATCTTCTTTGAAAGTAAAGATAATGCCTTCTCCAAAAACACCTGCGATGTTAAACTGTTCGTAATAACACCATTTCTGCCAGTCAGATAGAAACCGACTTTCGGGGGTGTAGCGGGCAAACCAGAGGCATCCTTTTGGCTTATTTCCAAAGCCACCGAAGTTTTTGATTTCAGTGATTTTAGAAGCCTCGATAGCATTTACCTTGCTGTTAAGAAACAGCGCCTTAAAACCTTTCTCCATCTGTGCCATAGTTTTCCTCCTTGGGTATGTACCCTGCGCTCTTGATATTATCTCCACGCAAATTACTATTATTTTTTATTTTTTTAACACTGGACTTTTTTGAACTTTAAAACTATATTATTATTTTACAAAAAATATTTTAAATTTTCCACATAAAAGAGATAGTTTAAAACTATCTCTCAAATGATGATTTGTCTGGTAAAATTTCTTTAAATGCTTTTTGTACTGATTCTTTGTGTTTTTCAAAATCAGTAGTTTTTACTGTGTCATTTATACAAATCATTGCATATTTATTCGTTTTTATAGCTTTAAGCATATTATTATTTGGAAAGCTTTTTAGGTGAAACGCTAATCCAAAATCTTTACTTCTTGGAGCGAACTTTCCACTTGCTAGTTGCCAATATTTAAATAGCCATTGGTTAACATTTCTTTTTGAACGAAATTTATCTTTACATGTGGTATCTAATATATCAAATTCTTCATTCCACACAGTTTCTAATGTGCTTTTTAAAAAGCTGCTTGGCAAATGATCGTAATGAAAACCTGGGAACCAGTTCCACTTATTTAAAACAATTGTTCTATATAAATTTTTTACTCCATATCTTAATTTTAAATATTTACTAAATTTATATTTCTTAAACTGTTTATTCTTATTAAAGTGTTTGTTAATAATTTCTAAGTCATTTCCATTATAAGCTCCTGCACTGTCTGGAGAAAAATATATGGCATCTAATGCAAATAAATCTAGAGGCAGTCCATTTTTAAAAAAATCATCTTCACTAACATTTTTTGTTAAAAACATATCATCATTAAAGTAAACAAATTGTTCAGAAAGACCTTTAATTCTATGCATATTTAATTCTATTGTATGAGAATTAAATGTAGGAAGATATTCTTTTGGAATATAATCCTTATGATTTACGATATGTAGCTTTGGGTTATTAGTATCTAGCCAACTAGGAATATGTCCCCATGTTAAGAAATGAATTTTTCTTACCCATGGAGCATATTTTTCTACCGCTCTAAACCAATATCTTAAATTATCCCAGTCTCTATATCTAGCATCTGTATTGTCTGTGCTTTTATCTATGTTTGGTTCATATTTCGCTTTTTCTTTTAGCCAGTCTGAGTCATTTCCATCAACCCATGCAATAACAAAATCAATCATTATTTTTTCCTTTCGAGTTCTTTAACCGCATAATATGTTCTTTCATTATTTTTATTGTCTCTTAAATCAAAAAAATCATTTACTCTTTTTTGATATCTATCTTCTAAAGTAAAAACATTAATATTATTAGATATTTCTTTGATAAGTTCTTTTTCTTCTTTTATTACTTTTCCAAAACCATCATTAATATAAGAAAAGTAACTTTTTTTCATATGATGTTTTCTAAATTTTTCATGATCAAATTGATAATATATTACAGGTTTATTCATATAACAAAAATCCATTGCAACACTAGAATAATCTGTGATTAATAAGTAAGCCTCTTTTAAAAGTTTATGTACATCATATGTAGGAAAACTTGCTATGTTTATAACATCATTTTCAAGATACTTAAAATCATCTATAAATACTTGCATATTTCTATGTGGGTAAAAAATAATTTTTTTATTATTTTTTCTTAATATTACATATAATTCTTTAGAACTTAGTAAAGATGTCCATGTTTTAAAATACTGGGTTTCTTTAAAACTTTTAAAATCTTCTACATCTTTTGTTTTGTAATCTGAATTACTAATCCATTGTCTCCATGTGGGCATAATAAGTATTGTTTGGTTATCTGATGTATTAACTAAATCATCAAATCTACATAAACCTAATTGACGAATAACTCCAGAAGGATATCCAAAATTTTTATTCACATATTCATATTCTTTTTTTGTTGATGTTGTAAATAAAGAAAACTTAGCATTTTTATAATAAACATATGGTAAATCATCTTTAATAATTCCATGTTGCAGAAAAACTCTTTTATTTTTTAGTAATTCATAAACTTCTAAAAAATAACAAATAGCAGCATTAGGCTTTCCTCCTTTTTGGGAACTTATATTAATACTTGCAGATAAGTAAAGTATCCAATGAAAAAAACTTCCATATCTAACAACTTTTCCGAGATGTTTTACTTTTTTATAATCTGGAGATTTTTTATTAATTGCATACCATACTGGTTTTTCTTTATGGTTTTCACACATATATTTATAAAAATAGTATCCGTTATCCCTTGCTTCATCTTTATAATCACAAATTAACCAAAATGGCTTATGAGTAATCTTATAAATTAAGCTTGGAATAATTGCTAATATAAATAAAAATATATGTAAAATATCATTTATTTTTATTTTTTGTAATCTTTGTAAAAAGTTTTTTTCCATAAAAACACCTTATTTCATATATTGTTTATATTCATCAAGAACTTCTTTTGGTTTCCCAATTTTTCTGATTTCTCCATCATGTAACCAAATAACTCTATTACATAATTCTTCAAGTGTTGATGTATTATGTGAAACAATAACAACTGTTTTGCTATCTTGTTTTATTAACTCTTTCATTTTGTTATAGCTTTTCTTTTTAAATCTTTCATCACCAACACTTAAAACCTCATCTATTAACATAATATCTGTTTCAAGACAAGCAGTTATAGAAAATGCTAATTTAGAATACATTCCACTTGAATACATTCTTACTGGTTTATCTATAAAATCTCCTAATTCAGAAAACCTTATTATTTCTTCCATCTTTTCCTTAACATAATTTTCAGAGAACCCAAGTAAAAGTCCTGATAATATAATATTTTTTCTTCCTGTTAAATTTCCATTAAACCCTACTCCAATAGAAAGGAGTGATATGGATTTTCCATGTAAGTCAATAGTTCCTTCATCTGGAGTAAATATATTTGCAATTGCTCGTAAAAGCGTACTTTTACCTGAGCCATTCTTGCCAATTATTCCTACAATTTCTCCTTCGTTTACATTGAAAGAAACTCCTTTCACAGCTTCTACAACTGAGCTATCTACCTTTCCTAGGTGAAGAAGATTTCTTTTTATAGAAAATGCTCCTACGCTTTTATATTTTATTTTTAAATCTTTAATTGTAATTATTTCTCCCATAACTCACCTCTAAATCATTTTTACATATGTATTTTCATTTTTGTATATAATATAAATTCCAATTATTGATAGTATTATACTTATTCCTGTAAGTGCTAATAAATATAAAAAATTTATATTATTTGCATAAAGAAGAACTTCTCTTGTGTAATCAATTAATTTTGCAACAGGATAGCCTCTTAAAACTATTTTTCCATAAGGTTCTGGAAACTTTGTTTTTATAGAATAAAAAACACCTGTAAAATAAAAAAGTAATTTTAAAATAATATTAATTACATTAGATAAGTCTTCTATAAATACTCCTAAGTGTGTTAAGTATGTACAAATTGAAAACGTAAATAAAAATAAAGAAATAAATATGGGTATTAATAATATTATATGCCATGTAAATGGAATACCCATAAATATCATCATTGTAAATGTCACAAGTAAACACATTAACATCTTAAAACCATTAACAAATAGTTCAGAAATTATTAATATAAATTTAGGAATATATACTTTTGTAACAATTTGTTTATTTCTTTTTACTATTTTTATTGAGCTTTTAACACTTCTACTGAAAAAGTCATACATCATAAGTCCTATAAAAATAAATAGTGCATGATTTTTTTCTTTTATATTAAAAACAGTTCCAAATATAAAAGCATATACAAACATCATACAAAGAGGTTCGATTATCCACCATAACCAGTTTAAATATGAATTGGCAACTTCTGATTCAAGTTGTGCTTTTGCTGCTACAACGCTATAGCTTAAATGTTTTTTTATGTCTCTAACAATTCTCATAATTTTATCCTTTCTTAACGATTTCTGCTCGCTTTAATATATTTAATAAAATATAAATAATACTGTAATAAATTCTTTTAAAAAACGAAATCTCCGCCATTTTATATGTATTATATCGTTTTATTGCATGTTTAAATTTATTACTAGATAAAGAGTCTTCTCTTATAAAATAATTTGTAAGAGGCTCCAAAATGCCTATTGCACAAGGTATTTCTTTTAATATTTGTATCCACATATAATAATCTTCACATATATTTGAATCAACCATTAAATATTTAGTTGCAAGTTCTTTTTCTATTAGGACAGATGAACAAGTAATAGGGTTGTTATATAAAATATGTTTTAAATCTACTTTATTTGGACATTTTACTATTTTTTTATAGTTATCTTTAACATTTATTCTTCCTGTATAAATAAATTTTGTTTTAGTTTCTTTTATGGTTTCTATTTGTTTTTTTAACTTACCACATTCCCACCAATCGTCTGCATCAAGAAATGCTATATAGTTTCCAGTAGCTTTTAAAATACCCTTATTTCTTGTTTTTGCAACTCCCAATCTTTTTGGATTTTTTATATAAACTATATTTATTTTTAACTTTTCTTTAATTTCTTTTAATTTTTCACATAAATTATCAGTAGAACAATCATCTATCAGTATAATTTCTGTAGTTATTTCTTGATTTTTTATAGATGTTAAGCACCTTTCTATATAGGTAGCACAATTAAAAACTGGAATAACTACTGAGATTTTTATATCATCCAAGTCTCCACCTCCTGAATATTTCTATATATAGAATGTATCATAAAAACACAAATTGGTCAATTAAATTTTTTATTATGAATAGGGCTTTCCATATTTTACAAATCTTTATTTTTAAAACATATTCTTATATAATTAACTTAATATTAATTATTACATATACATTTATAATGTATATATAATATTAAAAAGGAGAAAAAAATGAAAAAATATAAAATATTTGCATATTTATGCACTTTAACTTGTTTTGTTGCTGGGTGTAGTTCTAATCCCTATTATACGGATAATACAAATATTTCTTATGGTGATATTTTAGAGGTTGATGAATCTACAGAATTTATTGATTTTGAGCCTACAACTCAAAATGGTTCGGAAACTGTATCTAAAAAAGAAACATCCACTCAAGAAGAAAATACAGAGTATAAAACTGAAAAAGAGCCTACAGGTTCTTCTTGGAGTTTTTATTATGAACAATTAAATGATAATGAAAAAGAAGTTTATAAAAATATATTGGATGGATGTGAAAATTTTGAAAATACTATAAAAATAAAAGATATTTCTATGGATTCACTATATAGAGTCTGGCACGCTTTTAATTACGATAATCCCCAGTTTTTCTGGACTTCACAATTTCAATATGTAACTATGTTTGATAAGCCTATAGAAATTGAGTTTGAAATTGAAGATAATTTTAAAGATACATTTAATAAACTAAATAGTATGGGGGATGAAATTGTTTCAAGTATTCCTGAAAATTCAACAGATTATGAAAAGGTTAAATTCTTATATGAATATATTATAAATACAGTTGATTATGTAGATAATGCTCCAAATGACCAAGATATCAGAAGTGCTTTAATAAATAAACAATCAGTGTGTGCTGGATATTCAAGGGCTTTTCAGTTTTTATGTCAAAAAGCAGGAATTAAATGTACTTATGTTTCTGGAACTACAGATGCTGGAGCTCATGGCTGGAATTTAATATGTCTTTTGGATAAGTATTATTGGGTTGATGTAACTTGGGGAGATCCAGTTTATGAAGATGATACATCTTGGAATAAATTGAATTATGATTTCCTTTGTGTTGATGATGAAATATTTTTAAAAAGTCATAATGTTGATACTGGCTTAGTAACAACTGATAGTTATATACCTGATTTATTTACATATCCTAATTGCACAGATAAATCTTATGATTATTATTATTTAGAAAATTGTTATTTTGATACATATAATAGAAATGTTATTTATAATATAATTAGTGAAAAAATTCTAAATGATAAAAAAGATATAAATTTTAGATTTAAAACACTTGATGAAATGCTTCGTGCTTATAATGATATTTTTACAGAAGATAGTTTTATTTTTGAAGTTATGGAAAATGCAAATAAAGACTGGGATACTTATTCTTATATTTATACTCATAATGAAAAAGCAAACACTATTAATATTGAAATTACATCGAAATAATAAAAGCTCTTTTTAAAAGAGCTTTTTGTTATTTAAAATTTATGTTTTTTAAAACATCTGCTATTATATACTTATTTTCGCCATAAAAGTTATAGGCCAAAAAACTATTATGTTCAACTAAAAAATAGTACATTTCATTACTTGCATCTATATTCATTTTTAGATTTGCGGCATTAGAGCTTATCTCAAAATTTTCATCAGTATTTTGAACTTTTATTGCTACTCCTATTAGGTCGTGGATATTTGCATAATGTATTAGTTCATTTATTATAGCTAAATAATCACAAGAACTTGCATATTTATACGTTTTTTTAAAATTTGTAAATAATACTTTTTTATCTTCAATTTCTTTGATTGTAAAATAAATATCAACTATTTGTTTATTATTTTTCTTTGCTGTTATTAAATCTTTATTTTCTATAAATTCATAATTATTATTCAAAATATTACACATTTGCGAATAATTATTCATATTTAAAACATCTTTTGTTTGGATAAAATGATATCCAAAATCATTAACCATAGAGGCGTCATCAATTACTATATATTTATCTATTTCATTTTTATTTTCTTCTAAATATTTTTTTATGACCTTTTCTTTAGTTCCTTTATCGCATATATTTATAAGCTCTTGTTCTAAATCATATAATCTAAATAATGCTTTTGCTTCTATAAGTGACATATATTCTCGCCAGCCACTATGAAGTACAATATATGCATTACATTTATAAAGTGCTTTTTTAAGAATACCAAGTCCTATTTCATCCCAGTCGTAAAATGCAGCACATACATCATATTTATCCATTTTTTTATAGGAAGTATCTCTATATTTATTTGTTAAAAAATTTACAGTTCCATCTAAGTCGTGTTTGAATCTATTAGTATTGTTATATGGTTGAATAACTCCATCAATATCTAAAAAAATAATATTTTTTTTATGATTAACTATTTTTTCATTATCTTTTAATAAAAATTCTGCTTTATTCATGTTTAAACTGCTCCTTTCAGTTAAAAACAACTACAGTCAGTATAGTAATGACAACAGTGTAGCTGTCCTTTTTATTTATTATATCATATTAATTTTATCTTAAAAATCAAATTTTTAATTGATTTTTTGTATACTATGTTCTATAATTATCATATATAAATATGAAAGGAGGATGCGGCTTCCTATGGACTAATAATCTATATATCCTCATGGCTTAATTTTAATATCCTCGAAAATTAAGCGTATCTGCTAAATAAGTAAATTGCGAAAAAAAATAATTGTTTTTACAATCATAACTTCAATATTATTAACATTATTGGCACCTGCACTTTCTGTATCAGCAACTTCGGAGTATGCTTGTAACCATACACATACTAAAGAATGTGAAGAAAATTGTGCACATGTGTGTGATGGTTCGTGTTTAGACAAAAACTTAGAAACTAAAGAACTCATTGCTTCTGATAGTAATGCTTCTAACAGCAATATATCTGATAATGGTGATTTAACAGAAAGTAGTGAAGGATTAGAAGATATATCCATTAGTGAAAATGATATAGATTTGTCTTTTGAAACTACAAAAACTAGTGAAGATGTAGCTAACACAGAAACATCATCTACAAAAGAAAACAATGACTTAGATGAGACAATCTCTTTAGAAGATAGTAGTGAAGAAGAATCAAGCAAAAACAACAACCAACGTTTAGATGTAGAGCAAAATTCTACACAAAATGATTCTGTATCCAAAGAAAACAAAAAAATTGAACTTTTTTCTGCTGAAACACCTTCTTATCTTGATTCTTTGGCTTTTATTTTAGGTGAAGATAATGTAAAGCTTAATTATAATGAAAATTCCATAAGTTTAATTAAAGATACTTCTATTAATAAATCTATTAACATCACAGAAAATACAATACTTGATTTAAACGGGTTTTCCTTACGAGGAAATATGACATCAATAAATGATAATATGTTTAATGTTAATAGTGGGCTTACTGTTAAAGGAAATGGAGAAATTGTTGTTGTTAATGGAGATAATGCAGTATCTGTATCTACAACAGGAACTTTTAATCTTGAGAATGGGAATATTAGTTCTATAAGTTCTAATAGGGCTATCTTTGTTGCTGGAACATTTAATATGTCTGGTGGTAGTATTTCAGGGAACTCTTCATCAGCAAATGGAAGTGCTATTCTTGTAAATAATGGTGCTTTATTTAATATGTCAGGAGGAGAAATTTCTAACAATACAACTAATGTTTCTGGAGCTAATAATGGTGGGTCTATTGTCTTTCAAAGATCTTCTACTGGTAACATTCGTGGTAATGCTATTATAAAAAACAATGCTTCATCTTCTGATGGAGGTGCTATTATTGTTAAATTAAATAGTTTTTTAAATATTTATGAAAATGCACAGATAATTAATAATAATGCTCTAAGAGGTGGGGGTATATACTCATCTTCCTCTAAAATAAATATTTATGGAAACTCAAAGATAAATGAAAATGAAACTAATCAAAATGGAAATGATATTTATTTAACAGATTCTTCAACTTGTTCTTTGTCTGGAGATATTAATGTTGGTGATATTTTTGTATCAGACAATTCTATTGTTGAAGATAAAACAAGTAATAATGCTTCTACTGATTTACAAAAACTAATAGATGAGACCGTTCCTGGTGGAACACTTGTTCTTACAAAAGATTATAACAAAGAAATTCCTTTGTACATAAAAAAGGATATAACTATTGATTTTGCAGGATATAGTATTACTAGTAATACTGAAAATAATACTGAAGAATTAATAAGTGTTAAAAATAATAGTACATTAACATTAAAAGGAAATGGTAAAATTTCTCAATCTGCCTCTATGAAATGTGGGTTAATTGGTGTAGAAGAAGGAAGTATTTTAAATATTTATGATATTACTTTAGAAAGTACTGGTAATAGATGTTTATTTTCAGAAAATGCTATTATTAATTTTTATAGTGGTTCTATTGAAAACTCGGGTGCGTTATCTGGTTATGTTGGCGGGGGAGTTGTTCTAATTAATTCTACCTTTAATATGTATGGAGGGAATATAACTAATTGTACTTCAAAAGAAGGTGGTGCTATTAGGGCCATTAAGGGAAGTGTTATTAATATTAAAGGAGGAACACTTAATAAGAATACTGCTCATACTGATAATGGTGGAGCTATATACTGTCTAGACAGTATCCTTACAATAAAAAGTTGTGAAATAAAAGAAAATTCTGCAGTAAAATCTGGAGGCGCTATTGCCTGCTATAATACTGAAACTAATATTTTAGAAGGAAGCATTATCAATAATAATGAAAGTAAATATGATGCAGGTGGTGTATTTTCTGACAAATTACTAAATGTTAAAGATGCATCTATAATAAATAACAAAACTATTTATTATGGTGGAGGTATTCATGGTAATAATATAAAAGTATCAGGAACTAGTCTTATAAAAAATAATGAAGCTTCATTTGGTGGTGGTATTCTTTGTGGGTATATGAATGAAGATCAAAATTCAAAAGGTGAACTTTCTTTAACAGATAACGTGATTATTGAAGAAAATAAAGCAAAAAAACTAGATACCGCTGATTGGCTTATTGGTGTTGGTGGAGGTGTATGGGCGCATACACTTAACATGGATGGTAATGTAATTATTAGAAATAATCATTCAGATAGAAATGCTGGAGGAATTTATTCTAGAGATAAAATTATTATTACTTCTGGAATTATTGATTCTAATGTAGCAGAAGGTGTTGGCGGAGGTATTTTTGTATTTAATAGAGGTTTTATACAAGGAACTCCAGAAGAAAGAGTAGAAATAACAAATAATGAGGCACATGATGTGAGTCATCATTCATTTGCTGGTGGAGGTATTTTTGTTGAGCACCCTGTTAGTGGCGCATGGCAAGGACCAGATGGGGCCAATCTTCAAGTAAATAGCGCAATTATAACCAATAATACTGCTGCCTATGGTGGTGGCATAGGTGGATGTGGTGATGCTGTTGTTAGAGAATTTGATAATATTGGGGCATCTATTTATAAAAATATTGCCACAAAAAACGAAAATGCACAAGATATTTATTGTGATGGTATTGCAACTATTACTACTAAAGCTTTAGGAGGTTCGACTATTAGTTGGACTGGTGTTGGGTCTTTGGATGGTAAACAAATTGATATTAACCTAAAAGAAGGAAGTGCTTCTTTTGAAGATATAAGAGTAACTGCACATGCTTCCGAGCAAGATATTAACACCGCAAATAGTATGGCGGGGGTATTGATATCTGGTAACATATCAGCTAGTGGTGGTGGAGGTATTGGTGGGAATGGGGCTATTACTCTTGGAAATCAGATAACTGCTATAAATGTAAAAAAAGTTTGGGATGACTTTGATGATTTTAGAAAAGAAAGACCTGATAGCGTTAGTGTAAGTCTTGTAAAAACTGGAATGGAAATGCAAGATGATGGTGGTTATGTAAATGTAAACGAAGTAATTGATACTGTAGACTTAAGTGAAGATAATAATTGGAGTTATTCTTGGACTGGTCTTAGTAAATATGATGACAAAAACTCTGCGTATGTTTATAAAGTAATAGAAAACAATATTCCAGATAATTATGTTTGTAAAATTGAGCAAAGTGGGATAAATGTAACAGTAACTAATATTCATACAAAAGTTAGTTTTACAGTCAAAAAAATTTGGGATGATCTCGATAATAAAGACAATTTAAGGCCTGATTCTATTCAAATAGAAGTTTTAAGAGATGGAGAACATTTTGACATTATCGAATTAAAAGAAGATGTTGATTGGGAACATCTTTTTGATGGTCTTGATAGATTTGATAGTAATGGAAATGAGTATAAATTTTCTCTTTCTGAAATAGAGGTCCCAGAAGGGTATACTAGTGTTATTCATCAAATAAAAGAGGGAATTATTACTATTGTTAATAAACATGTTCCTAAAGAAATACCTAAAATAAGTTTTAGTATTAAAAAAATTTGGGATGATTCTAATAATAAAGATAATTTAAGGCCTGAATCTATCAAAGTTGAAGTATTAAGAAATAATGAACATTTTGAAACAATCACATTAAATGACAATAATAATTGGGAATATAAATTTACTGATATTTCAAAAATAGATGAAGATGGGAATGATTATGTTTTTTCTGTTAAGGAGTTAAATGTAAATGATAATTATATATCTACTATAAAACGTAATAACTTTGGTTTTATTATTACTAACAAATATGTACCAAAAGAAACTATAAATATTATGGTTAAAAAAATTTGGGATGATTCTAATGATAAGGATAAATTAAGACCAGAATCTATATTTGTAAAGTTATTTAAAAATGATATTCTTGTTGATAATTTAGAACTTTCTGATAAAAATAATTGGGAATTCTTATATAAAGACCTAGAAAAGACAGATAATAAAGGAAATGATTTTGTTTATAGTATAAAAGAAAATAATGTAACAGGGTATGATGTAGATATTTCTAAAACTGAAACCTCTTTATATAAATTATTCACTATTACTAATAAACATAAAATTGATAAAGAACCAGAAAAAACAAGTATTTTTATTAAAAAGATTTGGGATGATAAGAACGATAAAGATAAATTAAGACCTGATAATATTGATGTTAATATTTATAGAAATAATATTAAAATAGATACTGTTACTTTATCTAAATACAATAATTGGGAATATTCTTATTCTGATTTATTAAAGTATGATGAAAATGATAATGAATATATTTATACTATAGATGAGACAAGTAGGGTAAATGGATATACTTCTAGTATTGATGGTTTTACTATAACAAATACTCATATTCCCAAAGAACCTGAAAAAATAAATCTTTTTATCAAAAAAACCTGGAATGATTTTAACAATTTTGATAAAATTAGACCTCAAAGTATAAATGTCATTATTTATGCTAATAAAATAGAATATAAGACTATTTCTATTAATGAATCAAATAACTGGCAATATGATCTTGTAAATCTTGATAAATATGATGATTTAGGTAATATTATAAATTATTCCATTAAAGAAATTAACATTGATGGATATGAAGCTTTTATAGAAAAGAAAGATAATAATTTTTCTATAATTAATACCCATACACCTAAAAAAAGTATAACTGTTCAAAAAATATGGGATGACTTTGATAACAAATTTAACAAAAGACCAGATTCTGTAGATATAAATATTTATAGAAACAATATTTTTTATAAGCTAATTACTTTATCATCTGCTAATAATTGGAAAGAAACTCTTACTGATCTTGATGTATTTGATAGTGATGGAAATGAATATATTTATTTTATAGAAGAAAAAAGTGTGCCAAATTATTATCAGTCTTTTATTGATAATAAAGCATATACAATAACTAACAAATATATAAAAGATACACCTCCTAAAACCAGTATAGTAATTAGAAAAGTTTGGGATGATGCTAATGATAAAGATAAATTAAGGCCAAATTCTATAGATGTGAATGTCTACAGAAATAATGTGCTTTTTAAAACTATTACATTAAGTAATGATAATAATTGGTATTATGAGCTTTTAAATCTTGATAAAGTAGATAGTGAAGGTAATTCTTATATTTATGAGATAAAAGAAAAAGATGTTCCTTTTGGATATTTGTCTAGTATTGATGGATTTACTATTACTAATAAACATATTCCTAAAAAAGAAACAGAAAAAATAGAAATAACAATTTCTAAAATTTGGGATGATTTTAATAATAAAAATGAAACTCGTCCAGAAAATATTGATGTAGAAATATATAGGAATAATATTTTATTTAAAACAGTAAAAATTAAAGCTAGTGATAATTGGTTAATTGTTGTATCTGATTTAGATAAATATGATAGTAGTGGTAAAGAATATATTTATACTATAAAAGAAATAAATATACCAGATAAATATATCTCTTCTACTAATGGTTTTGTAATTACAAATAAATTAATAGATACGCCTAAAGAACCTGAACCTGAGAATCCTAGTGAACCAGATAAACCTGATGAACCTAAAGGACCTAAGAAACCAACAGATACAATCTTAATAACAGAGTCTCCAGAACCTAAAGAAAATATTAAGAAAACAGAATCTCCTAAAACTGGAGATGAAAGTAATGTATATAGTTATTTATTATTAACTTTATTACTAGGATTTATATTAATTGCAATAGGGTTAAAAAAAGAAGAGTAGGAATTCCTACTCTTCTAAATTTTTTAGCCTTATTACTTCTAATAAAAGACTTGCTAGTTCTGTTTCTGTTTTTATATCTTTATTTTCATCTACTGTGCTTAATTTATGCATCATGTTGGGAGCTTTTTCATCTACAATAATAAGACCAATCCTCATTTCAATAAGTTTTTGGTAATATTTTTTAAAATTTTCTATACTCCCTAAACCTTCCAGGTTCCCGATAATAATAATATCCTTAGGCTTCGCTTCTTTTAGATAGTCTTCTAATTTTTCATAAGTATCCTTTTTGCCATCAAGACTCATACTTTTTTCCCAGACTATGTTTTTAGGATTTACCCCATAATTATTAAGCGCTTCTTCTTGATCTTTTCTAAAATTATAAATATAAGCAATATATCCTTCATCTCTGGGAATAAATTCTGGAAACTGACTGATAAATTCTCTAAAAGTGTTTTCTATAATACTTTTCTTTTGAATATTAACATGGCTTGTAGAGTAGCTTCCATTCCATTCATTAAAATATCCATATGTGTCGTGAACTTCTTGATATTTTTCAAAAATATAATAATCTTCTCCTAAAAATTTAGTCACACCACTAAATGTATCAGAATTATCAAGATGCCAATTTTTTTGTATATTTTTAAGCAATTCATTAAAATCTTCTTCTGTTCTTATGTAAAAAGCAGTTCCGCTCCTGTCTCTTCCATAGGAACCTATAATTTTATTAAGTTTAACATATGTTTTTCCATAATCTTTCTCCATAATTACCCCCTTTACTTATTTTTTGATTTTAAATATTCTTGTATTTGTTTTTCATCTCTAAAATGAAAAATTTCTTTATTATTAGTAAGCTGTCCCATATATATAGCGTAGCTATAGAGCATTGCTCTTTTTAAATGATTCATTAATAATTTTATACTCATGTTCACAAAACAATTTAAGTATATTATACTCCTTTTTTATTTTATTATAACATATATTATATGTATTGTAAAGTGATACTTGCCAAATAAGTGTGGATATTTTAATTGTGTTACTATAGCGCAATTATATATGTTATAGTGTGGAGGAATCCTTTATGTTTTTTGATAACATCAATACTAAATTTTATAAAAAAATAAGAGCTATATTAGCTTTTATTTAATATTCTTGCAAATTTAAACGCCTTTTGAACATCTATATTATATCTAGAATTTATTTCGTCTACTTTTTCTTTTTGAGGAATTACTTTACAATAAATTTTTTCAATTCCTCTTACAAAATTATTATCATTTTCTAAAAATTCATCTATTGCTATATCTTCTAGTTGTAAAAGAACATATTTTTCTCTAGATCGATTTAAAATAGTATCTTCTAATATATTTGCAAATTTTGCTAAATCTTTATAAGTTAAGCAGCCTTCTTTTCTACTTAAAAAAGCATTATATAAAAAAACTTCTGGAATAACTACAACACTCATACAAAATTACTCCTTATCTCTTAAATTTTCTGCAATATGTTTAGGAACAATAATGACTTTATCACTAGTTTCTATTCTTCCTGTATTTAGAAGTTCTAGAACTTCTTTTTCAGAAATTACAGATGTATTGAAAAGAATTACTATTTCTGATTCTGTTCCTTTAATTAATTCATTTTCTGATGTATATAATGCTTTTATTGTCTTTATCCCTGTTAAATTTTTAAATGTTGATGGTTTGTTCATTTTTTTATTCTCTCCTTATCTTATTTTTTAAATTACTATCTTTAGCTTTTTCTTTCCAGAACTCTTTAGATTCTAGATTTATACTATGTAGTAGTAATAAGTTTTTTTCACTTATATCGAGTTCTTCTTCTATGTCATCTGATATTATGTATATTGAATATTCTTTCAGATTTTTTCTTATTATTGTAACAATATCTAATAAGTCAAATCTAGATTTAATAATTTTTTTAGATAATTTTTTAATATCTAAATAATCATTACTAGTTATTTTGCTTTTTAGCCATATTATTTGAAAACTATATCTATTAAAAACAATATCATATGCTTTTTCTAAAAATGGATTAAAAGTAGTAGTTGTTATAGTTAAAAAATTATTTTTATTAAGATGTGGAACTGTTGCTCTTGCAATATCATCAAAGTTGTCTATATCATCTATGAATATCCATGTTTTAATATTTACTTTATCAAAAAAATCTAATATATAATAAAATCCAGACTTTTTTGTAACAGAATCGAACACAAAAAAGTTAACAAAATTATCATATTGTTCATCTAAAATATATCTATTACAATCAGATGTAAATACAATTATTGTTTCTTTTTTAAATTCTATATTTTTTATAATCATGCCTATTTCATATTTAATAAAATCTATTTGTTCCTTTTTATTTTTAGAAAAAATAATTTCTAAATTATATTTATTTTTTTGTCGATTTATTAATTTTCCTCTACCATTAAATCCATATACCATTTTCCATTCTTGGTCCCTTTAAATTAGGAAACGTCCTTTCTTTAAAATAATCTCTATATTCCTTCTCTAAATAACTTGTTTCGAATAATTCTAAATAACCATTATTAATATTGGTATTTACTATAAATATTGCATCTGTCATATCTTGCAATTTTAAATCTATAATATTTGAAAAATCGATATTTATAGACATGTCTTTTTCCATAATTTTCATTGCAGAATAATAATCTTCTTTTTTAGTATCTAATATTGTTATTTGAATATTTTTATCTCTTAACATTAAACTAAAAGTTTCATCTTCAAATATATTTAAACTTGATGATGCTACTGTTGTGAAATTGTTTAAATGTCTAAGATTATACATTTCTTTTACAACTGACTTAAAAGTCTGGGCATCATCTATGTAAATGTAAACATTTTTATTTTTATCTTTTAATAGTTTTAAGTTTTTATCAATTCCTTCTAAATAGTTAGCATCATTAAAAAACCTAATATCATATTTATATTCATCTTCGAGAAGATAGTTAGAGACACTTTTTGAAAAAACTAAGATTCTTTTATTTAATAATTTTAATGATTCTATTATTTCTTTTTTCATTAATTTATTTCTTCTCTCGCCATCTTTTCCTAGAATAATTTCAAAGTTTATTTCACCAATGCCTTTTGTCTTAGAGAAGAGTCTTCCTCTATTATCTGTTCCATAAATCATCTTTAATTCTCCTATGTTTTTTATTTAATTATAGCACATCGTCAAGATATTTTCAATATATTTATTGATTTTATTTGTTATATATGTTATAATTTATATATAAAAATAAAAAGGAGGAATTTTATGAGATTACATTTAACGACTGATCCAAGACAGAAACATGGTATAGATGTATTAACATTTAATCACAATTTATATAAATCAAAGAAACATATTAATGGATATTTTATAGATGCTCCTTTTATTACACCCAAAGGGAAAGAGCTTTTTTATCAATTTAGTGCATACATAAGACAAAAGGATACTATTGTCGCTTTCGTTAATGGTATATCTTTTGATTTTGAAACTTTTTTTGATAAAACTTGTAGTAAAGAGCTCGAAGAAAGATGTTCATGTTTTGGTGGTGATTATGATATTGAATTTGAAATGGTTTCAGATCATCTAGGAAGAAGCTTTGGGTTTAATGAAAGGAAATTTAATGAAATTAAGCGTAAAAAACCAGGTTTTGGACTTGATAATGGATTTGTTTTTATTGAATCTATATTTGTTCATCCTTTTTACAGAAAAAAGGGATATGCAACAACTTTAATTAAAGCTATTAAAAAGAAATATGATGGTGGGCTTAGTTTTGCTTTATCTGAACAACCATTTTTTATAGATGATTTGTCAAAATTAGATATTAAGGACAGAAAAATTGATTTAGGAACATTAAGGGCTCTTCCTAAAAAAGTTAAAAATGCCAAAATGTGTGATATGAACTCAGATTTTATTACAAAAACTTTTTCAATGCATTCTTCAATAAGTGAAATATATTCTAATAAATACTATGGAGATATTTTATATTTTTGTATTCTTGGAGGACCACTTGTTAATTATCTATAAAAATATTGGTAAATAATTATTAAAAGAAAGGGGATGGTATTTTATGTTTATTCATTATATTCATTTTTATACAAATTGGTTTTATTGGGAAGATAATTATTCTAGTAATAAAGGATTTAATGAAAAAGATGCTATATGGTTTGCTGGTGATATTACAAAAAAACAAGCAAAAGAATTAATCATAAGTATATTTCCTGCAAAAACCATCATAAAAAACATACAATATCACGAATCTCCTAGAGGACATATAAAAAATGGATCTAGACCTAGAAAAGAAAAATACAACTATAAAAGAGAACGAAATTTTAAAAATAAAAATCAAAAAGGCTATCCCTAGATTAGGATAGCCTTTAAGTATTAGATAAGCAACTCGCTTTCTACAATATGCTTATATGTGTAATGAAACCTTTCTTTATAGGTAAGGCGTTTAGTACTTAACCCTGTGATAGTTGTTATTTCTTTTTCACAGGCTCCATTACAATCATTAAGCTGAGCCTCATATCCTATAGAATGAATCTTCTTAATAGGTGAGTTTTGCTCGATTGCCGTTGCTGTAAGTTCTCTAAATCTTCTTTTAAAGATAATAGGAGAAACTAGAGTATTAAGAGTACAGCCTCCAAAATCCATTTCTTCCAACCAAGACTTGATATTTTCAACCTGAGTCTTGTTTCCAAGAATTATTTGTAAAAATCTATACACCTTACTTTTTTCACAGCGTTTTGCAAAATCATAGGCTGAAAAAGTGATTGGCTTATCATAATCCCAGTTATCAGCATCATGATTTACCTTTTTAATGGGGAACTGGAAGAATAAGCCATGCTTATCATATTCTTCAGTTAAAACCATATAATTTCCAACCTTTTCGAGTTTACTTTCAATTTGTCTTTTCATAATCTTCCTCCTCTTAAAAAGTGCTGTTAGCTTCTTTTAATCTTTTAATTAGCTCATCATCTTCCAAATAAAAAACATCTGTCTTTTTTGAAAGAATGGTTAAAATTTGCCCCAGTCTCAAATCTGGATTCTGATACCAAAATTCTCTTAATTGGGTAATAACCTCCTCAATTCGCTTAGGATCTCTCATGATTCGTTCCTCCTTCATAAAAATTTTTAAAAAGTGCATCCACGATGGTCTTTTCTATAAGTATCATAGATATCATTTCTCCTTCTTTAGAGAAACAAATAAGATAACCTACTTTTCCACGAGAACTATTCGGGCCAGCCCATAAGTTTGACCAGTAAGTAATATCATTAACCTCACAAATCTGTTCATATCCACACTCTTTTGCCATTTCTATTGTCATAATCTTTTCTCCTTTCTTAATTAGTACAGATAACTTCGATATTAAACTTTTGATTCATGATTCTCTTGAAATCCTCAGTATGCATGTAAGCATAAAAATCCTTAGACATTTCGAAGCGATAGTAAGTCTTACCATTTTCTTCGATTCGCTGTCCATGACCTCCCCAGATATCAAAGTATCCTAAAAAATCAAGAACCTCTCTTCTTTCGCCATGATATTCCAAACAAGTGTTATATACTGAGTGGAAAAAAGCCGTTATTGTTTCCTTTGTCTTTATCTGTGTCATAATTAATCCTCCTTTTCGTTTCCTTTTTTTGAATTACAGTTTACACACATACATTGGTAATTTGAAAGCTTATTAGGGCCTCCTTTTGATTTAGGAATGATATGGTCTTTAGTCATCAAGACCTCTTCTCCATTCTCATCAATCCCATATAAGTTAAGATGATAACTTCTTGCATGTGCGTCTTTTTCCTTGGCAAAGAACTTTCCTTCAATGCCGCATTTTACGCATTTCATTCCTTTTAAAAAAAACACTTGATATCGCTGGCTGTTTCCTTTTATATTATCACCATCGAACATAATCCGTGTTCCTCTTGCTTCTGGGTCTAATACGTCTTTTACTGCTTCATACACCTCTTCTATAGTGTATGTTCCTTTTCTTTGATACGATTTTTGCATCAAAAAAACCTCCTTTTCTCTTTTTAGCAGCTTCGTTCAGCATAACGTGTACAGCGCTACGGCTAAATGCTATGAAGCATTGCTTTTACTTGTGTTTTTATTATACTATATAGGCCAAATATTTTCAATTATGCTTCAAATACATAATTAAAAAATAAGCCATAGAGCTTTTCTATGACTTATTTATATTACTCATAAGAAACTTCTGGACTAAATATTTCTTCGTTATCACTATTTCTGCCATAACATGTTGTTGTCCATCCTATTCCTATTATATATGTACTTGTACAAAATCTACCAGCTCCAGTAGTAGAGCTACTTCCAGTACCTGTAGTCGTTGTACGCATAGCTGCAGTACTCGTTCCTGTGGTCGTAGTACTTGTTTTAGAGGTATTTGTCGTTTCACTTGTATCTGGATTCTCTGGTCTATTATTCTTATGTATTTTAAATGAACCTCCCAACCAATTTGCAAAGCAAAAAGGTTGGGGAGGTTCATTACATACATATTGCCAGATGAGCCTAAAAAATTAGTTATTAATATTAGGGAAAACTTAACATTAAAACCGCAAAGATTTTATGATGATTTTAGTTATAAAACAACATATTTAAAATATAATTAAATTTAAGCTTTTGTTATATATGTATAACAAAGGCTTTTTTTCTTGCTAAAAAACGTGTTATCTGATATAATAACATCAAGAAAGGAGATTCATATGGAAAATTTACCTAAAATAGATATGCATGTTCATAGTGATTTTTCAGATGGAACATTTTCTCCATCTGAGATAGTTTCTAAAGCTAAAGATTTGGACTTAGACTTAATTGCTCTTACTGATCATAATACTTTTTCAGGAATTTCTGAATTTAAAAAGGCTTGTAAAAAATATAAAGTTAAAGGAATTCCTGGGATTGAGCTTACTACTAGTTATAAAAATAAAGAAATTCATGTACTTGGATATTTTAATATAAATATAGATTTTAGGAAGAAAAATGTTTCATTATTAAAAAACATAATAAAAGATTATGAAAAATCAAAAAAAGAACAAAATGAAGCAATAATTAAAGCTCTAGAAGCAGCTGGGTTCCCAGTTAATATTTCTGGATTCTATAAATTTATGAAGACTAAAACAAAAGATGAAAATTACAATAGAGTTCATATCGCTCAATATATGATTCACGAAAATATAATTAAAAGTCTTGATGAAGCTTTTGATAATTATATAGGTACTGATAATAAATTTTTTGTTAAAAAGAAAACTATTTCGTTGGGTAAAGCTATAAGAGCTATCCAGACTGCTGGAGGAATTTGTATCATAGCTCACCCTGGTGAATATAACTTTTTACCAGATGAACTTAAATTATTTTTTGATTTTTGTAAAAATAATGGTGTTCATGGATTTGAATGTTTTCATCCATCACATTCTAATGTAGATATATTGAATATTATTGATAATGCTTTAAATACTATAGAATCATCTTCCAGTAATTATAATTTTCTTTTAACAATGGGATCTGACTTTCATGGTTATAATAAGAAAAATAAATTAGGAAAAGTTTTTGATTGTAGTTTATCAATAGAGCAAAAAACAATATTTGAATTATCTTGTTTAAAAACATATAGAAGATTGGAAGTGTTAACATGTATTTAATATTTGGATTTATTTTTTGTTTTTTACTTTTTATAGATATTGCAACTAAAGTATTAGCAACTCAAATAACAAAATCAATAATTATTATTCCTGATTTTTTTAAATTAACTTATCTTGAAAATAAAGGAGCTGCTTGGGGAATTGGGCAAAATAGTACTTTTTTATTTATTGTTTTTTCTTTCTTATTTATTGGAGGAGTTGTTTTTTTCTTATATAACTTTAAGATAAAGGACAAAGTTGTATTTTTTAGTATTGCATCAGTTTTATCAGGGGCTGCTGGAAATCTTTTAGATCGAATATTTAATGGTTATGTTATTGATTTTTTTGATTTTTGTATATTGGAATATAATTTTCCTATTTTTAATGTGGCTGATATTTGTATTGTTGTTGGAATGTTTATAATTATGTTTAGGTTGTTAGTTAGTAATGATGATTTAATGATTAGGAGAAAACATAATGTATACAAAAATAAATGAAAGAAAAAGAGTATTAATTTCTTCTAAAGAGGTTGAAATTCCTAAAGAAAATAAAGGTGATTATTATTGGGGTTCAAGAGAAGTAGATGGCAAATTTTATATTATAGTAACAGTTGCATTTTGTCCTTATTGTGGAAAAATGGAATTAGTATATAAGTTTTTCAAACCTATAAGAGAAAAAGAAAATATAATAAAAAAACTTGAAACACAAAACAAGTATTTTTTTTATAGAACTAATTTTAAATCTAAAAAAACAGATAACTTTTATGAAAAAATACATAGAAACCTTTGTGAGCCTAATTGTTATATTTTTAAATGCCCAAATTGTAATCATGATTTATCTGAAAATCCTATAGAGGAAATATTTATAAAAGATAAAGAAAAAAGAAATGCCAAATTATTTGGATATGATGTATACAAAAAAGACAATAAAATTATTATTCGTGGAGTTTTTAAATATCTGACTCCTAATACTTATTTGGATAAAATATTTGTAAGTTTTTTTGATATTTATGTTTCTATGAACTTAGAAACTGGACAAACTTTCATTATGGCTCCTTTAAAGAATGGAAAAACTGTAAGATGGATGAAAAGAAAAATACTTAATATTACATATTCCTTTTTTTATATATCTTTTAGTTGGCTATATCAACAAATTTTCAGAAATAACAAAATTAAAGAATTGGTTTTAGATATATTAAAAGAAGAAAAGTCCATTAAAGTAGATGATAAGATAAATTTTAGAGAGCTTATATTATTAAATCGTATTCCTTTTTGGGAGGTAAAATTTATAAGAGAGTTGATACCTTTTTTAGATTATTGGCAAAGTAACCGATTTGTTCGTAAATTATGTGGAAATATAAAAGTAAATGAAAGATTTGATATAAATAATACTATAAAGAAGTTTAGAATACCTAATAAACCTAAGATAAGAAGAATGATAACTGATAATCCTATGAATTTATTTTATTTTGCTATTGCAAAAAGAATTGGTTTCACAAACTATGATTTATTAATAAGGATTGTGGAACAATATAAACTTATTTTAAAACATTTTCCTTATGTGGACTCTCAGGTTCCCAGTCTTGTAAAGCTATTAATTAAAGAAAAAGGAGAAGCTAAGGCTTTTTCTTGTATTTTTAGTTTTTATGATTACGATTATGATGATATATTTTTTATAATGGATGATTCTTCTATCTTTTATTATTTAAAAGATACATACGATATGTATAGCATGTTAAAAGCTGCAGGTATTTCTATAAATTTTTCTGGTAATATTACTGATATTCATGATAGATTTTCAAGTGATATAAGAAAAATAAAATCAAAGAATTTATCTATAGAATACACAGAAAAGGAAACTTTACTTATAGATGAAATTAATAATATCAAGTTTTCACTTCCAAAAGACACCTATGAATTAATAGATATTGGTCAGTCTCTACATATTTGTGTAGGTTCTTATGGGAAGAAGGCATTAACAAAAAAATGTACTATTGTAACCATGGAAAAAGATGGAGCTTATATTGGTTGTTTGGAGTTGCTAGGACATAAGCTTATTCAAGCAAAAGCTGTTTGTAATAATCTTTTACAAGAAACAAAAGCAGAAACTTTAAAAATATGGGTAGAAAAGCATAAAATAAATACAGATAATTGTTTTGATTATTATCATATAAAAGATAATAGAATACTTTATGATAAAGATAAGATTTATCAAAATAAAACAAGGTATGAAAATTTTTAGATACTAGGATTAATTTCTTGTTGTCTAATATTATACGATATGATATATTTAAATCAATAGTTTGTGTTTAAATAAAAAAGAAAGGAGGCATATAGTTAGTCACTTTATAATATTAAGTGGAATAACTATGGTATTTATGATTAAAAAATGTAAAATATGTGATAAGGAAGGTCCCCCTATATATACAAGCATGGGCTACAAAATGACACCTTTGTGTTTAGATTGTTATAAAAAAAATAGAAAATCAGCGAAAAATAAATATAAAAAATTAATGAACAAACTTTCTAATAAAGGTTATGTTTGGGTATTAAATATTGGAGATATTGATTTCCCATTTACTTTCTTTGGGCTGGAAGTTTCTTTTTATCAAATTGTACAATATTTTTTTAAATTTATTGACTCAGATAAATATACTTTTCAAAACCAAGAAGATTATGTTTTTAAATTTGATGATTACCCAGATCCTATAATTACAGAAACTTATATAGTCTTTGTTGATGAAGATGATGGTTCTACATATTCTGTTAATATAAGAATGGGAACTTATGATTATGATAATGAAAAATTATTATTTTTTACTGATAAACAATTAGGACTTACTGAAAGTGATTTAGAAAACTATTCTTCTCTTTTAGTGGATAAAGATGGCGAATTAACTGAAATGATGCCTAATTTTAAAGAATCTTTTGTTCCTAGAATTGAATTTTTAGATGATTATTCAGAAAAATCTTATTTTGATGATAAAGATATTGAATCTTTAGTAGGATTTATTCCAGATTTTGAAAATTAAGAAGATGTTAAAAAACATCTTCTTTTTTGTTGTATTTTTTTGCTATTTTGTGTATAATTGTTGTATAAATATAAAAACTAAAAATTATAACCATACAAGGAGGTGAAAAATGTGGTTTATAAATTTAAATATAAATTAATCAAAAATATGCTTTCTAAATATTTCGATTTAAAAGAATTAAATTTTAATGTTGCTAATGAAAACACTGTTATTAACATATCAACTAATGATAATATATTTTTTTCATTATATGTAAATGAACATGAGGATGACTTTAAATTTAATGCTGATGAAAAACTTGTTAATTATTTTTCATTACTTAATTACATATTTGATATTGCTAATGTTTCAGAATATCTTTTATGTAATGAAGAAATATCTATAGAAGATAAAGGAGTATGTATAAAAATAACGAAAGTAATAGCTTTTGGGTTCCCAGCTTTGTTAGTTGGAGATGAAGACTATATTTTGGCTATCCCATTATCAGAAGATTTTAATAATGAAAATATTGAGGATATTGCTATTGCTTTACTTGAGTATTCAAAAGAAAGAGCTTTTCCAGAATGTAATTCTAAATTAGTTATAACAGAAGATTTTTTTTCAAGACTTTCAGAAGAGTTAAAGAAATTAAATTTTTTAGATATAAAAAATAGAGACTAACTACTAGTCTCTATTTTTTGTATTTTAATATTTTTAGGCGAAACTGATATTAAATTTATCATATATGTTTCTATAACATTTGTCCCATTTTTAAGGGTTCCCAGTTTTTCATTGTGATTATGTCCACATAGATTTAATGGGCATTTATTTTTGTATAAATAATTAGTTATTGCGGGGTTCCCGATATGAAACTCATTAAGGGTTCCCATAAATTGATAGGGAATTGTATGTGTTAATAAAATATCTGCTTTTTCTAATTCATTACTAATCTTAAAGCTCTTGGCCAAAGAGTAACCAGGTTGATTTTCTTTATATTTTATACAACCTTCAATTCCCGCAAATTTTATGTCATTAAATTGAAATATTGTATCGTTAACATTACAAATATTATATTTTAAGAGATTATCTTTTTCATCATGATTTCCTAAAATTCCAATGATTTTGGAAATATCTACAAATTTTAAAATTTCTTGAATATCTTGTTTTGAAATATCGCCTAGTAAAACACATATATCATACTTAATATTTTTTAGTGGGCTTATATCTTTTATTGTATTATGAGTATCTGCTATAGTTAATAATTCTATATTAAAATCGATACTATCTGCATCCCCATATTTTCTATATAATTTTTTTTCATAATTATCATACTTCTTAAAATCTGTATATTTTGTTTGACTATTTTTTCTAATATTAAACATAAATTACTCCAAAAAATAAGTGGTCATAAAGACCACTATAATTGATTTTTGTATGTTTCTTGACAATCAGGTTCCCAAGGGAATTTTATAAATGGGTCTGGAAAGATTACTTGTAAATTATTTGTATTTTCTTTTATGTAGAGAGGACAACTAATCTCATCAATATCTAAATATTTATTTATTATTTGTTCTCCATCATTTATTTTTTTCACAATTATTTCTATAATTTGATTTACAAGTTCTTTATTTAAATCTAAATTTATTAATATTTCCTTATGGTTTTCTTTTAAAAGACCCTTAGTAATATATTTATTATCTTCATCTTTTTCTATAGTTATGTTTTTAATATTTATCATAACAAAAGCTACCTCCTTGCTATATATAATAATTGTATTATATCTATTATTTTTTGTCAATAAAATATATGTATATAGTTTAAATATTTATTAATATTTAGAATTTATTTTAGTGCATTTTACGTTTTATTATCCTATATAAGTATTAGTATGATTATACGTTTTAAATACGTATTAAATCTATATTATAAGTATTATAATTATAATGCGTGTATATTACGTTTTATACAATATTACTTATATAACATAATTAATACTTATAATGCACCATTTTAAGAGTTTAGGATCTTCTAAGACGAGGCTTCGCAAAAGAGTAGAACCATAAAGACACGAGGCTTCGCAAAAGAGTAGAACCATAAAGACACGAGGCTTCGCAAAAGAGTAGAACCATAAAGACACGAGGCTTCGCAAAAGAGTAGAACCATAAAGACACGAGGCTTCGCAAAAGAGTAGAACCATAAAGACACGAGGCTTCGCAAAAGAGTAGAACCATAAAGACACGAGGCTTCGCAAAAGAGTA
>OFHB01000182.1_pt1 | contig 46341 bp, 48 predicted proteins | sample 1521881 | NCBI WGS metagenome assembly OFHB01 (sample SAMEA3504090, study PRJEB24116) | mouse gut metagenome | biome: mouse gut; feature: mouse-associated habitat; material: faeces | place: Denmark | collected 2011
TAGAGCACTTGACTTTTAATCAAGTTGTCCGGGGTTCGAATCCCCGATGTCTCATGAATGGAAAACAGCGGAAACTCAGCGTTATCAAGGATTTCCGCTGTTTTTATAATAGAGGCAGGGATGACACGTTGCCCATTTGTTTTTTAATCAAATGGCTTTTGCCTGTGAAATTATCAATAGTAAAAATTTATATTGCATTTTTATAAAACGAAAGGTTTTAGGTAGCCTCGATAACTCTCAGATTTGGCTCGAAATAAATAATGTAATTATTCAACTTTGTAAATACGCCATATTTAGAACGATACCGGTCAATGGCATCTGATAAAAATTCTTCTGTAATATCTAAGTATTCAGCAATTTCATCGATTGACTGACAACCATGTTTATAAGAAGCTATAATCCCTTTTAAACCAATAAGCTTATCATAAGACCAAAGCCTGGCTTTTAGTTCTTGCTTTCGATTTTGGCATATACTCTGGTCAAGGATATCTCCTACCGTGGTGTAAAAATGTCCAAGTTCTTCGGCAAGAACACATTTCTTTTGTGTCATTGTCAAAGAACTTTTGATGGCAATACGATTCCCCTTGATTCTTCCATCGCAGGATTTAAGAGGCTTTTCTTTCGTAATCAAACTATTTCCATCCGCCTCTATGAGAAGTTCTGTATAATTCATAAATACCACCCCTTATATACTTATTTTTTGCTAAAATTAAAAAAATGCGCAACTTTTATATAATCAATAATGAAGAATTCCAGTAAGAAACATTTTCGACTATCACATAGCAACTTTTGAGTTGTGCAATATATGTTTTTTATTTTCTTTCATTGCCCCACTTTTTCAGCATGTAAATTTGATGATAAACAATCTTTTCTGGTTTTTAAAACGCTTTTAAAAATATTTGCATTGGGAATATATGTAGTTATATCATTGCCAGATTCTCCCCCACTACTAATTACTGCATCTATGCTTTATTATTACTGTGTGAACAAAAGCTAAAGCTTGGAAATGAAAAATTACCAGGGATGGTTCTATTGTTTCACGTGTGATAATGCAATTCCTTACATCTGTTTACTTTATATTTTGTTCTCTAGACCTGCTTTAGGCCTGCTGTGAATTGACTATAGTATCATGTATGATATTTTCTTAATGTATCAATAGCGATCACTTTTTATTCTACCATTATACTTAGAAGTTTTCATCATCCATGATATCTTCGTCATGCTGACGCATTTCTTCTGTTATTTCTACGTCAGTGCGTTCGTGTGCGGCATTAAGAGTATATGGTGAAGGGGGTTCTGCAACTTTGGTTGAAGTGCAAGAAGTATCATATTTATATATAGCAGATGATGATTTCTGGTATTGCTTTGTAGAACGCTCCCATTCTTTTAGGAGAGTGAAGTCAACCATTTCTTTGCCGTGAGAGTCTAGGTCACGGTATTTTTTGATGATATTTTCAAATTCTTCTGGCGTGCCTGTGTTTTCATAAACTAGAGCGTTCATCTCGTCCTGATACAAATAGTTAGCATCACATTTTAAGGCGTCAAATAATTTGTAGAGTAATTCAACTTTAGGAGAGCTAATCGCATTTTCATAATTAGAAATGGCAGATTGAGTTACACCTATTTTTTCAGCTAATTCATTTCTAGTAAGATGTAATTGTTCACGTCTTTCTTTTATTCGAGAGTTAAAACTCACTAAATCACCTCCATGTTTTAATTATAACATGAAGTATTGAAAAGTCAATCGTGTAATGACAAATATCTTGTCAATAAATATTGACAAGACAAGAAATATGTGATAAAACATTATAAAAGACAAGAAACTTGTCAAATGTAAGGAGGTGAACAAGATAAGAATGTTATATGATGAGATTGTTTCTAATATCAAACACATTATTGATGAGAAAGGAATGAAGCAAGGCGTTGTTGCTAAAAGAGCAGGTTTTACTCCTCAAGAATTCAGTAATATCATGAATGGGAGAAGAAAGCTGCTGAGAGTTGAGCATTTGCCAGCTATTGCGTTTGCTATTGGGGTAGATGTGAACACTTTGTTTATTAAAGAAAAAGAATGGAAAATGGAGGTGGGGAAGTGAAAGACAAGATTTTAGAAAAAGTTGATAATGTAATTGAGAGGTTGTGTGATCTAAACTGTGACAGAATTAAATAAATACAGATAAAGTAAATCGCTCTGTTAGAAGCACTTGGAGAGAGTGTAAGTGACATGTACTCGTTGAAGCTGAGGAAATAGTCCTGCAAATTGCGGGTAAATTAAAGTAAAAACGTTACTACTAAAATTTGTAGAACATTATATTTCATATTTTTTAGAATTGCAATTGACGTATGAGCGTAAGATTTTGAACTATGCAGTAAGTTATAGATATAAGATTTTAAGTCATGTGGAAAATTAGGCAGACAATTTTGAATCGTGTGGAAAGTTACAGGCAAGAGTAAAGTGAAAGGTATGGAATAGAAGGTTATGTAATCAGGACACTTTAATCGTCCCGATTTTTGCCAGTTACAGGATATCCGTTTCCTTGACTGTCAGTGGTAATGTCATTGAGATGTTGTTTTTGGGACGTGCCCTTGTCTTCGTTGATTTCACCGCTTTCCCACGCTCCTTTTGGAGCAGTACGGATGCGTTTATGCTTGTCGGTTACGTTCATAGAGCTTCCTCCTGAATTTTTGATGGAATTAGTATAACCAGAAAAAAACGAAATATAAGAGTATGCAAGAGTAAAATATAAAAATGTGACATAAATAAGTGCTATTTCTGAATTACTGGATTTTAAAAATAACAGCAAAAATTGATTAATTTACGCAGAAGTAGGAGGGCAATAGAAGATTAGATAAACATACATGTATAAAAGGGATATGTGTCAAAAATATCACGGTGAGCCTTTGAAATCCCGAGTGAGCATTGGTCTGTGATGACTAGCAGCTTTTGAACGAAAAGTTAGAATTTTGAAATCATGAATAATAAAGACGGAATAATTTGACAGTCAGAAAAAGTTAGCATTATGAATGATAAAGGCGGAATGCTTTGACAGTCAAAGAAAGACTAGATTGTAACCAAATTCTGACATTATAATAATCAAGCGATGCTACAGGTAACAGATGGATGGAAAGTGCGAGGAGTAGGAAAGGAAATGCAGTAGAATAGGAGGAAATAATTTGGATAAGAAAATATTGGAAGAATACATAGATGCCTGCGAAATGATAAAAGAGACAGAGCAGGAGTTAAAAAAGCTTGAGAATAAGAAAACCCCTGCCATATTGGGCAAAGTCAGGGGCAGTAATCAAAATTTTCCATACCAGGAGCGCAGCTTTACCATATATGGGACGGAATCTGATTTCGAAGAAGATCCAAAATATTGCAGGAAGAAGAGAATATTGGAAGAACGAAAGAAAAAGGCGGAATCTGTAAAGCTTCAGGTCGAAGAATGGATCAATGACATCCCGATGCGGATGCAGAGGATTATTAAATATAAAATACTGGAAGATATGACTTGGGAGGAGACGGCGGCAAAGATCGGCAGGAAGACTACTGAAAATGGCTTAAAAAAAGAATTTCAAAGATTTTTTGAAAAACAATAAAAGTTTGTCACGAATGTCACATATGTCACGATCCGATGTGCTATTATGGTATTACGTCAAGGAAGAATCTAAGACGGAACATGCTTCCCCTCATCGAAAAGGATGCTGATACTAGTTGATCAGCATCTTTTTTGTTACAAGAAAGAGGGAAATATTTTTTCTGGACATCTGAGAGCCAAGATGTCCAGGATCTCCAGGAAAGAAGGTGATATTGTTGGCAAGAGCTCCGAATAAAAAGCCGAAGAGACGTATGGCTCTATAAAAAGCATGAAGTTGGGCTGCGCAGGGCATATTGGAAAGAAAAAATAAATTCTTAAGGAGGTGCATGAAGTGTTAAATGCTATTTTGGATGCCATCAGCGTATCCCTAGGTCATGAGTTTGGCGATGGATATCAAATCTATATGGAACAGATAGAGCAGGGATGGAAAGAACCCTGTTTTTTTATCTCCTGTTTGAAGTCCAGTAGCAAACACTCCTTTGAAGAGAGATATTTCCGGGGCAATCAGTTCTGCGTCCAGTATTTCCCTTCAAGTAATGAGAGGCAGCAGGAGTGCAACGCCGTGTATGAGAGGATGTTAGGATGTCTTGAATACATAACGGTAAATGGGGACGGCAAGCCGATCAAGGGAACGAGGATGGAGTGTGAAATGGTTGATGGAAGTTTAAGTTTTTTGGTAAATTACGATTTCTTCGTGTATCAGACAAGAGAAGAATCAATGTCAATGAGTGATTTTCAAACAGGGATGGAAGTGAAAGGAGAGGAATGATTTGGCAGTATCGGCAAAAAAAGAAACGAAATGTGTCAAGACGAGGGAAAAGGAGCGCATGGAACTAAAATTCAGCAAGGAGCAGATTCTAAATTCGGCAAGATATATTGGCAATAGAGATCTGGTGGATGCGCTCCTGGAAGAAGATAAAAGTTATTCTTATGAAATGGTTGAAAATTTAATGGAAAAATATCGGAAAGGAAAGGTGAAGTAATATGGCATTAGGAGGCGGCAGTTTCACAGTACAGAATAAGGAGCTCCCTGGGGCATATATCAATTTTGTGTCAGCGGCTTCGGCGTCCCCGGAATTATCAGACAGGGGGATTGCCACAATGCCCCTGGAACTCGATTGGGGCAGAGAGAATGAGGTTTTTGAGGTTACGAATGAGGATTTTCAAAAGGACTGCAAAAAGATTTTTGGATATGATTTCAATGATGAAAAAATCAAAGGCTTACGAGACTTGTTCCTGGGGGCGAACGTCCTGTATGCATATAGGCTAAATAGCGGCGGACAAAAGGCAGAGAATGAGCTTGCAACTGCGTTATATGGAGGCGTGCGGGGAAATGACTTGAGCATAACCATTCAGGCAAATGCTGATGTTCCATCTAAATTTGATGTCAAGACTTATTTGGGGTTGTTAGAGGTGGATGTGCAGACCGTCGGTTCTGCAGCAGAACTTAAGCCAAACGATTATGTAACATTCCATGAAGATGCAGAACTTGCGGCGTCTGCGTCATCACCCCTGAGTGGAGGGGAAAACGGCGTTGTTGATGGCGAGGCGCATAGGGCGTATTTAAATAAGATAGAATCTTACACCTATAACGTCATGGGCGTAGCGGTCACGGATGACACGACGAAAAAGCTCTATGCGGCGTTTAACAAGAGGCTGCGTGACGAGATGGGGATTAAATTCCAGCTGGTAGTCTATGACATGGCAGCGGATTACATGGGCGTCATCAATGTCAAAAATCAGGTTTCTGACGAGGGATGGAGTGAAGCTGGACTGGTATATTGGGTGACGGGTGCGGAGTGCGCATGTCCCGTAAACAAATCTTGCCAGAATAAGAGGTATGATGGCTGCTTTACAGTCGATGTGGACTTTACGCAGAACCAGTTAAGGCAATCCGTAAAATCTGGCGAGTTTGTACTGCATCGAGTGAATTCTGACATTAGGGTCTTGGAGGACATAAACAGCATGGTCACTTTCACGGGCGAATGCAAAGAAGTATTTAAAGACAATCAGACGGTGAGGGTGATCGACCAATTAGGGAATTCTGACGCTGTCTTATTCAATACAAAGTACCTCGGCACTGTGCCTAACAATGAGTCTGGGAGGATATCGCTTTGGTCTGACCTTGTAAAGATCAGGCAGGCACTGCAGGACATGGGGGCGATTGAAAACTTTTCAGATTCAGATGTGGTTGTCGGTACAGGGGAAACTAAGAAATCCGTGGTGGTGAGCGGCAGCATCATGGTGGTAAATGCCATGTCTAAGGTTTACATGACAGTAACAGTGGCTTAGGAAGGAGAAAATGGAAATGGGAAATAATGTAACAATGTCAGCAAAAGACACGCTTTTTGCAGCGCTTGCAGAGTGCTTCGTCACAATTGGAAAGCGGCGCTATAATTTTATGCAGGCGATTAATGTAGAGGCAAAATTTGAAAAGACTAAGACGGAAGTCCCGATCCTGGGCAAGACGGGAAAAGGGAACAAGGCGACTGGATGGAAAGGTACAGGCTCCCTTACCGCACATTATAACACCAGCATTTTCCGTAAAATGATGCTGGATTATAAAAATACGGGAGAGGACGTATATTTTGAAATGCAAATTACCAATGAGGATCCTACCAGCGGGGCTGGGCGGCAGACGATCATTCTTATGGATTGCAATATCGATGGCGGCATATTGACAAAATTTGACGCAGATGCGGAATACCTGGACGAGGAGATGGACTTCACATTTGAAGACTTCTCGATGCCAGAAACTTTCAAAGAGCTTACGGGATTCCGTACAAACTAAGCAAGCAAAGACCTTTCATAGGGGCTGTCGCACTAATATATTGATTCACTTGTTTAAAAGGTCTTGCCACTCATGCAGCAAAGGCAGAATGCACAAATTTTATCTTGTAATTTATGTTAGCGTGACAGCTCTGTGACAAGGGGCTCTATCATTCAACACGGGTAATTGCGAAACTACCAATGATCAAAATTTCATATACATTGAGTTTCGCAAAACCCTAATCATTTAGTAGAAAGAAAGGAGACAAATAAAAATGTCAAAATTTAGCAGATTTATGAGAGCAAACAAAACGGAGAAGAAAAATGGGAGGTATGCCCCGACGTCTACTTTGAAGGATGAAAATGGGAAGCCTCTGGAGTGGGAATTCAGGCATATCACATCCAAAGAAAATGAGGAATTGAAAGATGCTTGTACCATGGATGTCCAGGTAACGGGAAAGCCGAATCTATTTCGTCCCAGGTTGGAAATGACCAAATACCTTTCAAAGCTGATAACGGCCTCTACGGTGTATCCAGACCTATATGATAAAGAGCTGCAGGACTCCTATGGGGCGATGACGCCGGAGGAATTGGTGTACGCCATGGTGGACGATGCTGGGGAATATCAAAACTTTTCTGTTTGGATGCAGAAGTTCCAGGGGTTTGACAAGGGGATTGACGAAAAGGTAAAAGAAGCAAAAAACTAATTAAGGAAGGGGATGGAGAGGCAAATTATGCCTACTATGCCCTTCATAAGTTACACATCCTGCCCTCGGTATTCCTTCAGATGGAAGAGGAAGAGAAAGCTTTCATCATGGCTTCGATTGACATGAAGGTGGAAAATGAAAAGAAGGAAAAAAAGAGGGCGGAAGCAAAGGCAAGAAGAAAAGGCAGGTGAGGGATGTGTCCATTGAGACGGGCATACAGTTACAAGACCAGTTCAGCGGGGTGATTCAAGGGATTATGAGTTCTGTAAGCCTTGCGATAAGCGCAATTTACGACATGCAGCAGGCGATGAGCATGGACGTGAACATGTCTTCCCAGGAGACCGCCAGAGAAAATATTAGCCAGACTGCGGCGGCGTATGTAAGCCTCAATAAAACCATGGAGGCCCCTGTCGCAAGCAATCCACCCGTGCCTTTGGCGCCACAGCCTCTGGCAGATACATCAGCCGTATGGAACACCGATAGGATGGATGTGTTTCAAGGAAACGGGGCTGAAAGGTTTCGGCAGGAAGCCCAAAGTGCGAGTGCTATGTTGGAACGGTTAAGCCAGACGCAAGACAACATTGCAAGGCAGGCAATGCACATGGACATCCTCCCTCTGGGAGCGTTCCAGGATATGAATAGCCTGGCGGTACGTATTGACCATGTGAGAAACCGTATCCAGCAGATTGAAAATAATCCGCTAAATATGGGATCAGACCAAGTGAATGCAAAGCTTGAGCAGCTACGGGCACAGTTGAGTCGTGCCGTGCAGGAACAGGACATATTAAATCAGGCAATGCAGGACATGGATGCATCTGCAGTAAACGAGGCATATTTAAGGCTGTCGCAGATAGTCGCAGATGCACAGCGGCACATTCGGGACAACGTGGACGAACAAGGCAGGTTTAACAGCCAGATACAGGACGGGACCAACCAGACGAGCGGGCTTATGCAGGCGATTAAGGGGATGGCGGCGCAATACCTGAACATCCAGAGTGTGAAAGATGTTCTCAACATTTCTGACGAGCTGACACAAACTACGACTCGCCTGGAGATGATGAATGGGGCTTTTCAGGAAATGGGGACAGGGTTTAACAGTACGGATGAGATGTTACATGCAGTTTATGCATCCGCGCAAAATGCAAGAGGGTCCTTTTGGGAAATGGCGGAAATCATCTCCAGTTTTGGAATAAATGCAGGGGACTCATTCGGCAGCAGTGCAGAAGTAGTCGATTTTGCAAACCTTATCCAGAAGCAAATGTTGATTGCGGGCATGGGATCTGAGGAATCTGCCAACGCCATGCTCCAATTATCACAGGCGCTTGGCTCTGGAGTGCTGAATGGTGATGAACTCAGTAGCATTTTTGAACAGGCGCCTAACCTGGTACAGAATATCGCAGATTACATGGATGTGCCCATAGGGCAGATAAAACAGATGGCGTCTGAGGGGCAGTTATCGGCAGACATATTAAAATCTGCAGTCTTTGCAGCGTCAGATGAGATCAATTCAAACTTTGAGCAGCTGCCAATGACTTGGGGGCAGGTATGGCAGTCGATACAGAATACGGCGCTGATTGCATTTCAGCCCGTTTTGGAAAAAATAAATGAGATTGCAAATAGTGAAGGGTTCCAGAATTTTATCAATGGCGCAATGGTGGTGATGGGCCTGCTTGCAATGGTGGTAATGAACATTTTTGACTTGATAGGAACAGTAGGCGGCTTCATAGCAGATAACTGGTCGATCATTTCGCCAATCATTTATGGCGTCGTGGCAGCTTTGGCAGTTTATTATGGAAGGTTGCTGTTGGTAAATGCCATGGAGAAGCTATGTTCTGCGGGAAGCGCGGCTTTAGCGATTGGAAAAGGTTTGCTTGCAGCGGCTATCATGATGGTGACTGGCTGCACATGGGCTGAGGCAAATGCTCAAATGAACTTGAACAACGCCATGTACGCCTGCCCAATCGTTTGGATTATCATGCTTGTCATAGCATTGATTGCAATTTTTTATGCGGCAGTGGCGGCAATCAATAAGTTTGCCAATACGTCGCTATCGGCAACGGGAATCATATGCGGCGTATTGGCAGTAGCGGCAGCGTTTATTGGAAACCAGATCATCATGGTAATTAATTTTATTATTGATGCGTTTTGCGTGTTATGGAACTTTATAGCGATATTTGCAAACTTTTTTGCGAATGTTTTCGACGATCCGGTGGGTGCGATTGCCAGATTGTTTTTTGATCTGGTTGACTGTGTTCTTGAGCTGCTTGAATCGCTGGCTTCCGCTATTGATACAATTTTCGGTTCCAATCTGGCCGGGGCAGTTTCCGGATGGCGCAGCTCCCTTGACAAATGGGTGGATAGTACTTTTGGCGAGGGAGAGGAAATCGTGAAGCAAGTCAACGCTTCCGATTACCATCTTGACCGTTTTGATTATGGCGACGCCTGGGATTTCGGAAATAACCTGGGCAAAGGAATCGAAGACAGCGTTTCTAATCTCTTCGACGGCACTGACGATATGCCAACAAATAATTATGTGCAGCCTGTCGAGCCCTATGGAGGGGCAGGGGGCGGCGGAGTCTCAGAAGGAATAGACGCAAGCGACACTGCAGGGAACATTGCGGACATTAAGGATTCCGTGAGCGTGTCCCAGGAGGAGTTAAAATATCTTCGCGATTTGGCGGAACAGGAGACGGTAAACCGATTCACTATTGCGGAAATTAAGATTGACCAGTCGGGAATGACCAATACCATAAATAATGGAGCCAATGACCTTGACGGCTTCGTGTCAGGATTGACGAATGCAGTGAATGAAGCAGTGGAAAACATAACGGAAGGGGTGCATAAGTAATGGCAGGAGGAAGATATGATTTTTATTTGAAAAAGTGCCTTTTGCCGATACCGCCAAATAAGCTCCAGATCAAAATAAAAAACGCAAATGACACGGTGAACCTCATCAATGATGGTCAGGTGAACCTGTTGAAAAAAGCTGGGCTTACGGATATTGAATTTGAATGTGTGATACCGCAGGTCAAATACCCGTTTGCTGTATATAAGAACGGGTTCAAGAAAGCGTCTTACTTTCTTGATTACTTTGAAAAACTTAAGACCCAAAGGAAACCGTTTCAATTTATTGTGGCAAGGCGAATGCCCTCTGGGAAACGCCTCTTCCACACCAATTTCCGGGTATCATTAGAGGAATATAGCATTACTGAAGAAGTGGGGGAAGGGTTCGATTTAAAGGTCAAGTTCAAATTAAAACAGTACCGGGAATTTGGCACCAAGATTGTGAAAATCAAAACTAAAAAGAAAGATAAAAAACCAAAGACAAATACCAGCAAGCCAAGGGAGACGGACAACTCGCCCGCTCCTTTGTCGCCGCAGGCTTATACCGTGGTAAGCGGGGACTGCCTTTGGAAGATTGCAAAATACTTCTATGGAGATGGTTCCCTTTATACCATAATTTATGATGCAAACCGGGACGTCATAGGAGGAAACCCGAACTTGATTTACCCTGGGCAGGTATTAATTATCCCGCCAGTATAGGAGGCATGATGGGAATTGAATTGCTGATTGGAAATGAAGATGGCACAAAAATATATGAGCCTGCAGTGCTGGAAGGGATTGAATGGGAAACGGAGCGCAGGGGAACCCCGGGGAAATTGTCATTTACGATTCTTTGGGATAAACGATTGGATATTTCCGAAGGAAGTGCAGTAAGGCTCAAGGTAAACGATAAAAAGGTGTTTTTTGGATATATATTTAAACAACAACGGTCAAAAAAAGATGGGGTGGTGCAGCAGGTGACCGTGACTGCTTATGACCAGCTCCGTTACCTGAACAATAAAGAGACCAGGGTTTATGAAAATAAGACAGCGGGGCAATTCTTAAAAATGATTGCCAAGGATTATTCCCTGCAGGCTGGGGAAATTGAGGACACCAAGTATAAGATACCCTCAAGGGTGGAGGACAATACCTCGCTGTTTGAAATGATTGAAAATGCCCTGGATTTGACGCTGGAGAACAAAAAGGAAATGTATGTCCTGTATGATGATTTTGGAAAATTAACGTTGAAGAACATTTCCAACATGTATGTGCGCAGCAAGGATAAGTATTTGCTGATTGATTCAGAAACAGGGGAAAATTTTGAGTATGCATCATCTATTGATGATAACACCTATAACAAGGTAAAACTGGTTTATGACAATGAAAATACAGGAAAGAGAGAGGTATACATAGCGCAGGACAGTTCCAATATCAATAAATGGGGAACTTTGCAGTATTTCGATACCCTGAAAGAGGGCGAAAACGGAAAAGCCAAGGCAGATGCGTTACTTGCTTTGTATAATCACAAAACCAGGAACCTGAAGATTTCAAATGCGTTTGGCGATCACAGAGTCAGAGCTGGCAGCTTAGTGGCGGTCAGCTTAAACCTTGGGGGTTTTAAAGTCAAGAATTTCATGCTGGTAGAAAAATGCAGGCATGTGTATAAAGAAAATGAGCACTGGATGGATTTGACGCTTCGGGGAGGTGATTTTGTTGTTTGACGTAGTGGAACTCGTAAAACTGATAAAAAGGGCGGCAGTCGATGCAGTGGAAGCCACAAAGCCAGTGAATCTCTGCTTTGGCATGGTGGAATCTGTAGGACCGTTGAGAATAAGCGTGGAACAGAGGATGACATTGAGTGGGGCGCAACTTATCATGCCTGGGAGCGTGGCAGCCCTTCCGTTGTCTGCCGGTGATAAAGTGATTTTGCTCCGGCAGCAGGGAGGACAAAAATATTTTGTCATAGACAGGATTGGAGAGATGTGAGTGATACCTTTAACAATTGGGCTCTTGAATCAGGATATTGAGATGGAGCAGCAGCCGGACCGGACTTACCGGATGGACCAGGACAGGGAATATATAAGGGGGCATACAGAAAGTCTGGATGCGGTAAAGCAGGCGGCGTTTAAGATTTTAAACACGGAACGTTATCAGCATGTGATCTATTCCTGGGATTACGGGATTGAGACAATGGATTTATATGGGGAGCCGATGACCTACGTCTGCCCGGAGCTGGAGCGCAGAATAACGGAAGCGCTTGCCTGTGACCCAAGGATCATGGAAGTGACAGATTTTGAATTTGAGATGGTTGAAAAAGGAGTGCTTCATGTTACGTTCATGATACATACCACTTTTGGCACAGCCAAGATGGAAAAGGAGGTAGAAATATAATGTATGAAAATGTCACGTTTGAAGACATTTTAGACAGAATGTTGGAACGTGTACCGGAAGATGTGGATAAAAGGGAGGGGTCTGTGATCTATGATGCGTTGGCGTCTGCCGCCGTGGAACTGCAGTTAATGTATATTGAGCTGGATGTCATATTAAGGGAAACGTTTGCAGACACGGCGTCCAGAAAATACTTGCTGAGGCGTGCGGCGGAGCGCGGGATCAAGCCCAAAGCTGCGGTAAAGGCGGTATTAAAGGGAGAGTTTGTCCCAGATACGTTAGAAATCCCGGCAGGGAGTCGGTTTAGTTGTGACGACTTAAACTATACCTTAAAAGAAAAGATCAGCGACGGCAGATATAGCTTGGAATGTGAGACAGAAGGGGTTTTAGGAAATTCCGTTTTAGGCAGGCTTATGCCTGTTGATTATATCAATGGGTTGGAAATGGCGTCTGTAACAGAGGTTCTCGTGCCTGGGGAAGAGGAAGAAGAGACAGAGTCTGTAAGGGAGCGGTATTTTGCATCTTTTACAGCCCAGGCTTTCGGAGGCAATAAGCGGGATTATATTCAAAAGACGCTTGAGATTCAAGGAGTCGGGGCGGTGAAGGTTACGCCTGTTTGGAATGGCGGCGGAACGGTTAAAATAACCATTCTTAATTCAGAACATGACATAGCAAGCGCTTATTTATTGGATCAGGTGCAACAAAAACTAGATCCCGTAAGGGATGGGGGCGGGGATGGACTTGCCCCGATCGGGCATGTGGTGACAGTGGACACGCCGAAGGAATTTGCCGTGGACATTGCCCTTGAAGTAGTTTATGACACAGGCTATAATTTTGAGTCTTTAGGCTCTAAGGTTTCCAAGGCGGTTGATGATTACCTCAAAGAAGTCAGGCAAGGATGGTCTCAGGCAGAAACCATGGTGATTAGGAAAGCGCAAATTGAAACCAGGATCATGGGCGTATCTGGCATCATTGACGTTTCTAGAACGATGCTCAATGGCAAAGAGGAAAATATTATTCTCGATAAGACCTATGTCCCTGTGTTGGGGGAGGTTACAGCATGATTAGGAATGTAGATTTAATTTCTTATCTTCCTCAGTACCTGAGAGGATACCGGGAAATTCGTGAAGCTCTGCAAGCCCAGCAGCCGGAAGTACAGAGACTGGAAGACCTTACAGAAGACATTATGAACAACCAGTTCATATTATCTTCCAATGAACCAGGCGTAAGAAAGTTTGAACATATGCTTGGCATGGCGGCATTGGATGATGACTTGCTAGAAAATAGAAAATTCCGCATGCTTTCGTTGTGGAATAATGCCATCCCATATACGATGGCCGTGTTGCATAAGAAGTTAGCAACTTTATGTGGCGAAGATGGATATAAGCTGGAGATATTTCCAGCCGAGTATAGGATCGCTGTGCGGATTGCGTTAAAAAGCAAGAAAAATTTTAAAATGGTACAAGAAATGCTATGCGACGTTTTGCCAGCAAATTTGTTGCTGGATGTGTCGTTACTCTATAACCAGCATGCAACGTTAAGTGAGTTTACGCATAGGAAATTATCATCTTATACATATGATCAATTAAGAAACGAGGTGTTGACGAATGGCGACTGAAACAGAAAATTATGGCTACCCAAAGCCAGACGTGGATGATTTCTATGATGTCGGGGATTTTAACCAGGCAATGGACATGATAGACGGTGATATCAAAGGCATCGAGGAATCATTAAGTTCGGCAATTGATACAAAGGTTGACAAGATATCCGGAAAAGGGTTGTCAACAAATGATTATACGACGGCGGAAAAAATCAAGCTTGCGGGGGTCGCAGCGAATGCGAACAATTACTCGCTTCCTGCCGCCTCAGCGTCCGCCCGTGGCGGCGTCAAAACAGGGTATGCCCAGACAGGCAAGAATTATCCCGTGCAGCTTAGCAATGAGCAGATGTATGTCAATGTCCCGTGGACGGACACGCAGAAAATCACGGGCGTGAAAGGAAATGCTGAGAGCAGCTATCGGACCGGGAATGTGAATATCACTGCTGCGAATATCGGGGCTGTTTCCACGGAATATTTGAATGAGCACTTCGTGCCAGACCATATTTCTAGCTTTAAAGGCAGCGCAGGTTCCAAAGGCTGGCATAGAATTGCGAAAGCGGTTGGAACCCATGGCGGGAATTCCTGCGTCATCAGCATGAAGCGAGGCTACAATACGCCTTCGCCGGAATACCAGAAAGTCCAGCTTATAAACGCATATGACACACAAAGATTTTCACCTTTGGCAGCTGCTTCCCAGACCCATATGTGGACCAAGATCAGGTGTACCAGGGATAGTGCAAATTCCACAACATACATTGAGCTTTATCAAGATAGGGACAATAGTATCAATACCTGGCTAATCACCATAGAAGACGCACAAGGAGTTTATGCCAATCACTGGAAAGCAATGACTCCCACTCTTACCTCAGAGATGATAAGCGGGGTTAGCGTGCTAGCATCCATGGATTTGCCATCCTGGTTTGACTCAAGAGTCGTCACAGATGATGGAGATGGAAAAAACATAAGTTTTTCATACCAAAAGTCAGGATTGACCAGCTCCTCATGGCTGGCGGCATGGAACAATTACGAGCTTCGTTCAATAGCTCCAGGCAATATTACCGGCGTTGGTTCTGCAGTCAAAGCGACGAATGATGGAAGCGGGAACAATATTGTAAACACGTATGCAAAGAAAAGCATCTATGATGATTCGGCAATTAGCATGGGACGGAAAAGTGGGACGACAGTAGGTGAGAAGAGTAGTGCGATTGGTTCTGTTGTTGAGGCAAGCGGGAAATGTTCCCATGCGGAAGGGTACTTAACAACGGCAAGCGGGAAATATTCCCATGCGGAAGGGAGTGATACGACGGCAAGCAGAGAAGATGCTCATGCAGAGGGGTATTATACAAATGCGAGCGGAATTGCTTCCCATGCAGAAGGGAGTAGTACAAATGCAAGCGAAGACTATTCCCATGCGGAAGGGAGCAATACAAATGCAATCGGAAGCGCTTCCCATGCGGAAGGGAGCAATACGAAAGCAATCGGAAGCGCTTCCCATGCGGAAGGGAGCAATACAAATGCAATCGGAAACTATTCCCATGCGGAAGGATATGAGACGAAAGCAAGCAATTTTGCCTCCCATGTATCTGGAAAATACAGCAAGGCAATGACCGAAGGAGGGGATATGGGCACACAAGTCGGGGACGTGTTTGTGATCGGAAATGGAACTTCTGCTTCTACTGCCCGTTCCAACGCCCTCCGAGTCACCTACAAGGGCGACATCTACGGAACCAAGGCATTCCAGTCCTCCGGCGCTGACTACGCAGAGTTCATAAAGCCCTGGGCGGACGGCAACCCCGACGAGGAAGACCGGATCGGCTATTTCGTCACTGTGAAAGACGGCTTGCTTGAAAAAGCAAAGCAAGGGGATTACATTGCCGGGATCACGTCGGGGAATCCCTCGATCGTTGGAAACGCCGACGAGGACTATTACTGGCGCTATGAGCGGGACGAATTTAACCGGATCGTCATGGAGGACGTTCCCGAAACCATCCAAAAGACGGACGAGGACGGGATGCTTGTGTTTGACGAGGAGACCCATGAGCCTGTGATGGTGGAGACGGGAAAGATCGTCAAAAATGCCCGCATGAAGCTTGCGGAGGGTTACGATTCGTCTCTGCAGGAAGGCTACATCGAGCGCAAGGACCGCAAGGAATGGGACTATGTCGGGATGTTGGGCGTGCTGCCAGTTCGGGACGACGGCACATGCCTCCCAGATCATTTCTGCAAGTGCAACGACGACGGGATCGCCACCTTGGCAACAGAGATGGGATTTTACACTTACCGGGTGCTTGAGCGAATTTCAGAAAACATTGTCAGCGTGATCCTGAGATAAGGATTTAGGTCACAGGCAAAGAAGTTGGCAGGATTCTTTCTTGCTTTAAGCTGGCAAAGGAGGAGGTGAGGATGATACAGGAAATGGAAATTTTAGAACGTTTGACCAAAGTGGAGGAACGCTCCAAGAGCAACACTCACCGTCTGGAAAAGTTAGAACCGATCATCAATGAAATCCATACCATGTCCAATACCATGGTCCAGCTTGTGGAGGAAGTGAAGCATACAAATGAGACGGTCAGTTCTTTGGACGAGAAAGTGGAGCGGATGGACAGCCGTGTCGACGTCATGGAGAGAGCCCCCGCAGAAGACATGAGGGCGTACCGGAGGACAGCGGCAGCTTCGGTCGTGAGCGCCATCGCAGGAGCGTTTGCGGCGGGGGCGTTGGCGTTGCTGGCAAATTATATTTGAGAAGGAGGAAACATGCATGAGCGATAAAATGAAGCTTTGGCTGAAAGCAGCCGGAACTCGCGCCATGAAGACCATGGCGCAGACAGCGGTGGCGTTGCTGCCTGCAGCAGCCACGATCAATGCCGTCGATTGGGGAGTGGTCCTGGGAACTGCGGCATTAGCAGGGGTGGCGTCTCTGTTAACTTCCCTGGCAGGCTTGCCGGAGCTGGAAAAGGCATGGGAAATGTTCTGAATGGCTTCAATGCGTTGCCAGGCATGAGGAAAACGAAGCTAGAAACAGGAAAAACATTATTAAAAACAGGAGAAACATTATTAGAAATAGGAAAAACATTGTTAGAAATGTCGAAGATGTGTTTGATGATGGAAGCAATCATAGGAAAGCGAGGAAGCATATATGATCGATATTAATACGGATTACATATCGGCAGAAAACACATATGAGGGCAAGAATGTCCCAAAGTATATCGTGATCCATGAAACGGACAATTTTGCAGCAGGAGCAAATGCCAGTAGACATGCGTCAGCCCAGGCGGCAGGCCATCTAAGCACGTCGGTACATTACTATTGTGGATCAGACGGCGTATACCAGGCGGCAAGACGCTCGGATGGGACGTATTCTGTTGGTCGGGAATATGGCGGGAGCCATTCCGTAAAGGATGCCACAAACCGCAACACGATCAATTTAGAAATTTGCGTCAACAGCGATGGCGACTATGCGAAAGCACGACAGAACGCTATCGAGCTTGTAAGATGCCTGATCAAAGAAACCGGGATTGCGGCAGAGAGGGTCATTCGCCATTATGACGCCAAAGGCAAGCACTGTCCCCGGAAGATGATCGACAATGCATTCTTGTGGGAGGACTTCAAGACTCAGATCAGAGGGGAAGAATGTTCTGATTCATCCCAGATTGAAACAGAGGAAAGGGAGCCTGCCAAAACTTTAAAAGGCACAGTCATTACCAGCCACGATCCCTTGCTGATTCGTGAGACCCCTGGTGGTCGTAAAATCAGCTCCATTCCCAAGGGGGCGACAGTGGAAATCCTGGAACAAGGCGCAGAATGGCATCATGTGAGATATGACGGCTATACGGGCTATAGCGCAGCGAAATATATATCTATGGATGGAACAACCCAGTCAGCACCGACATATGTGGGGAAATGCACCGGGAACGGCGTGCGTGTGAGGTCAACCCCGGATTTTGGTGATAATATAATCAGGCATCTAGATAAAGGAAACCTTTTCCGGGTTCTGGGCGTCTCTGGCGTTTGGACGCACGTTGACGTCGAGGGAATAGAAGGGTACATGTATTCCGAATATGTGGCGAAAGCGTAAAGATATAGAGTGAAAGAGGCAGGCAGCAGATGCATGTGATGAAATCTTGCTGCCTGTCGATTGCTTTTCCCTCCTTGCAGACAGAGATGAGCCAAAACCTGCCAATTCTGCCTTGCAACCATGTCACTTTCCTTGATTTCAAGAGTGCATTTCTTGTACCTGCTTTAAGGCTTATCCGACTTGGGTTTTGCATACGCTAAAGCTTTTTCTTTTGCATCCTCCCTGGAATCCGATTTTATCAGACGCCCTAATTTGCAGGTTTTTCAGGGTGAATTATTGATTGTAACAAAAAGTCATCCATTGTCTTTCGCCATTTATTGACTTCTGAATCTGTTTTATTTCTATTCCTTTGGTTAATTTAATGCAAAAGCATTATTTCATTGCAACAGAAGTTTTCTATAATTGCAATAACTGTCTTTTTTTTGCATCAAATTCTTCCTGAGTTATAATTCCTTGATCTAATAATTTTTTATATTTTACAATTTCATCGGGAATGCCATCCGATGAGTTGCTGGTTGCATTAGAGGCAGAATCTGTAATGAGTGCAAGCTGAGATAAAATGCGTTGTGCGCTGTCATTGTATGACATAAACAAAATGCTCCCTGTTTTCACTTTTCCGACAGGGATGAAATTAACATATACCTCTGTCTGGTAAGGATTTCTTGTTATTATTTTAATACGGAATTCGGAAATTTCCTGTTTTGTTTTTTTGCTTCCGGTGATTCCGCCTACGATTGTCCCCACTCCGCCAAACATAGCTCCGCCAACTATGGCGCTTCCGAGTCCGCCCTTTGTAATGGATTCTCCGTTTTGTAATAGCTCGTAACTGATAATGTCATCGTAAGAAAAAATGATATTTTTTGAAGTACAAGGCAATCTCCAGAGTTTATTATTTTCATCAATTTCCATATATTTATCTAGTGTACTGACACATTTATATTCAGGCAAACCTCCTTGCCCGATTGCCCATCAGACTGCGTTGTCATCAGTCAACGATGCCACCGCATCGCCTCCTTCTTCCGTCTTGCTGATGAACAATCGTTCTGCAGAGTTTCGCCAGATATAAATGTGTCAGCACACTAGTTTTTTTAGTTGTTTGGAAATAAAAATGAGCAGAACTGCTCAAGGAAAAACATTTCTCCTCCTGAATCTTTGGCGGTATTAATATAATTGGAAAATAAGCAAATATAAGAAAAGCATGAAGTGAGCCAGATGTGGCAAAGTGACCAAAGTTTGCGGCGCGCCTCATAGGCATTTAAGGATTTTTGTTAAATTTTTTATTATAATTTCCAAACTGTCCCATGATAAAAAGATATCACAGTTTTTCTTGAAATTATGAGGGAAAAGAGTGATAATAAGAGAGATATATGATATGTGATATTTTTAATTATACCCTATGGGGCATCCCATTATGGCCATGCGGCCGTATTATAAGGTACGATAAGTTGAAAATTATGTAATTATGGAAAGGAGAACTAGTATGGCAAACAGGTTTGTATTAAATGAAACATCTTATCATGGAACAGGCGCTATTTTGGAAATTGTGTCAGAAGCAAAGGGCAGGGGATTCCAGAAAGCGTTTGTATGCTCTGATCCAGACTTAATTAAATTTGAGGTAACAAAAAAAGTATTGGATGTTTTAGACAAAGAAGGACTTGTTTATGAAGTGTATTCGAATATTAAACCCAATCCTACTGTTGAAAATGTGCAAGCTGGCGTAGAAGCCTATAAAAAATCTGGAGCAGATTATTTGATTGCCATTGGCGGAGGCTCTTCCATGGATACGGCAAAGGCAATCGGGATTATCATTAATAATCCAGATTTTGCCGATGTAGTAAGTCTGGAAGGAGTGGCTGCTACAAAGCAGAAATCGGTTCCAATATTTGCAGTGCCTACCACTGCAGGGACAGCGGCAGAAGTAACCATCAATTACGTTATTACAGACGCAGCGAATAATCGCAAAATGGTATGCGTAGATCCAAAAGATATTCCAGTGGTGGCGTTTGTAGATCCAGATATGATGTCTTCTATGCCAAAGGGATTGACTGCCGCAACGGGAATGGATGCGCTGACGCATGCCATTGAAGGATATATTACAGCGGGAGCATGGGAATTATCAGATATGTTCCATCTAAAAGCAATTGAAATTATAGCAAGGAGCCTGCGTCAGGCAGTGGAGAATACGCCAGAAGGCAGGGCGGACATGGCCTTAGGACAGTATGTGGCAGGAATGGGATTTTCAAATGTGGGTCTTGGGATCGTACATTCTATGGCACATCCGCTGGGGGCCTTATATGATACGCCTCATGGAGTTGCAAACGCAATTATTTTGCCGACGGTTATGGAATATAATGCAGAGGCCACTGGGGAGAAATACCGTGATATCGCAAGGGCGATGGGAGTAGAGGGTGTAGATTGCATGTCCCAGGAAGAGTACCGCAAGGCGGCCATAGACGCTGTTAAAAAGTTATCACAGGATGTTGGAATTCCAATGGATTTAAAAGAAATTGTGAAAAAAGAAGATATTCCATTCTTAGCTCAGTCTGCTTATGATGATGCATGCAGGCCTGGGAATCCAAAAGAAACCAGTGTCGAAGATATTACAAAACTGTATCAATCATTGATTTAGTATTTAGGGAATGATATTAGAAATTTCAGGAGGATAAAAAATGCAGAATGATGATGTAAGATTGCAGTTAATTCGTCAGTTTCCGGCAGAAGTGGTAGAAGCGCGTGATAACAGAAATGAAATGTATTACGCATGTCCCACCTGTGGAAGGCCAGTGGCATTAGGGACAGATAAATGCATGGGGTGCAGTCAGGTCCTGAGCTGGAAAAACATGAACCAACAGATGTCGGTAAACGGGATGCGCAAAGCAGTGCTGGAATTTGAAGTAGCTTCTGATTTTTCCAATGGAAATTGCAGAAAATGTCCCCTTTCCTACATAGGAAAAGGAGAAACGGGAAATGTATACGAATGTCCGCTGGATATGCGCGGGGCATGCAAAATAAAATTATGTTAGTTTAACGTCCAGCGGCTATTTTGGTAAATCAAAGGGCTGTTCCTTGTATAAAATTTCCATATTCGGACATACTGTTTCTGTATCAGGTAAATTTGTGAGAAATAGGGAATTTGTCTGTTTTTACGAAAATTGCATGCCTATATCCATAAGTGCAGAGCAGTCAAAGTAAAAACATAGATAAAGCCCTGCTCAAGATTCGGTTTAGAACCAACAGTATGTGATAGCGGAATGGAGGAAATATGGCGATGGATTTTAAACAAAGTGAAACTATGAAAAATTTAATGCGCGCATTTGCAGGGGAAAGCCAGGCAAGAAACCGGTATACGTTTGCGGCGTCCCAGGCAAACAGTCAAGGACTTTATGTGATCGAGCAGATTTTTAAATTCACGGCAGATCAGGAAAAAGAACATGCAGAAGTATTTTACAATCAATTAAAGGAGCTTGCGGGGGAAACGATCCACATTGACGGCGGATATCCTGTAGATTTAAGCCCTAATATTTCAGAATTGCTGGATAAGGCACAGCATAACGAATATGAGGAGCATGACGATGTTTACAAGCATTTTGCACAACAGGCTCAGGAAGAAGGATTTGGTCAGGCAGCGGCAAAATTCCGAATGATTGCGGAGATTGAAAAACTGCATGGAGACAGGTTTGGGGCTTTTGCCCAGTTGCTAAAAGATAATCAGTTGTTTGTTTCGAAAGTGGAAACAAAATGGATGTGCCTCAACTGTGGCCATGTGCAGGAAGGCACAGAAGCTCCTCAAAAATGTCCTGTATGCGATCATGAGCAAGGATGGTTTGTAAGGATGGAATTAGCTCCATTTTGCAGAGATGGCAATTTTCAAAAGTTTTGAGGATTATATATGATATCGACAGCTCCAGGAATTTGTATTCCGGAGCTGTTTTTGTCTTATAGGATGATGGTGTCAAAAGGTCTGATTTGTTCTTGAAAGCCAGTTCAGACTTTTTGACACCTAATCTCTATTATATGAAAGTTCTTTTGACGTTAAAGTGTAAAAGTATCTTTCCATGAGAATAAAAAATGTCCAGGGTCTGCCCCAGTAAAGCGAGGGCACTCGCAAAAGTGGAACATATTGCCATGTAATCATGCTTGGGGCTGCAAGGTGCGCAATCCCCTGAAGAATCAAGGTTAAGCGGAATTGAAGTGAGCTTGCCGCTTTGCTTTTAAAATATCAAAAGATTACTGCCTTATTCTAAAAAGACACATTTTTTTCATAGATTTCTCATATTTTTATCAAAAAATCCTGTCAAAATAAATGTCATAATGTTACTATAGTGAATGAAAATAAGAATTAGGGACAAGTATAACTACACTTGTTTGTGCAAAGAAACGAACAGAATGGAGGAAAGAATTTGTTGATTCTTTCACAAACTACCTGTTTGTGCAAAGAAGCGCACAGAATGGAGGAAAATATGAAAAAAAGAAACTACATATTGGCAGTGTCTATGTTGACCATGATGGCAGTCCTGACAGGCTGTGGTGAAAAAGATACTAAAAACGTCAACAAGGCAGAAAGTCCACAAGATACCGTTCAAGATGACGTGCTTAACGTAAAAGCGTCAGATTATGTGAAATTAGGTGACTACAAAGGCGTGGAAGTTACCTATCCTTCTGTGGCAGAGGTGACAGAAGAAGATGTGCAGTTAGCTATTGAAGACGTTATTTCGGAGAACTCGGAGTATAAAGAGGTAGACAGGGCATCAAAAGTTGAAGATGTGGTTAATATTGATTATACCGGAACCATTGACGGAGAAGAGTTTGAGGGCGGAAGCGATACAGGGTATGATTTGGAATTAGGTTCGGAAGATTTTCTGCCAGAATTTGAAAAAAGCCTGGAAGGAAAAAAAGCGGGAGAGGAAGCTGTGTTCACGGTTCCCTTTCCAGAGGATTATGATGAGGAGCTAGGAGGAAAGGAAGCAGAATTCACAGTGAAAATTAATTCTGTAAGCGAGCTGATTACGCCAGAGTATAATGAAGATTTTGTAAAATCGATATCTGATTTTGAAACAATAGAAGAGTATGAGGCTTCAGTAAGAGAAGAGCTCGAAGAGTTTGCAAAAGAGGATTCGGAAATAGAAGCAGGGGAGAATGCGCTCAGAATTGCCATAGACAATGCAGAAGTAAACGGTTATCCGCAGGAATTATATGATTACTTCTATGAGGATACCGAGTCAGGATATCAAGAGACGGCAGAGATGTTTGGAATGGAGTATCAAGAATTTTTGGAGAATTTTGTGGGGACCGAGGACCTGGATGAGATCGTGGAAGACGCAGTGAATGAATATTTGATCACGCAGGCAATATTGGAGAAAGAAAGCATCGAGGTAACAGAGAAAGAGTATCTTGCGGCGGCAGAAGAATTAGCAAAGTCTAATGAGTATGATTCCTTAGAAGAATATGAGGCTGATTATGGAGAGCTTTATGTCAGAACGCAGGTAATCAGAGAGAAAGCGGTAAATTTCCTGCGAGAAGCCGCTAAATTGAGCGAGGTACCATGGGAAGACTATTATGAAGAAGATTACGAAGAGATGGAAGGAGAAGGGGAGGATTAAATTTGCATCAAAAATAAAGCTGCAGCATCAGCGATAAATCGTGCTTGCTAAAGCTGTCAAAAGAAAGAAGAAAGGATCAAGACATGGTTAAAAGGGATGTGTTTCCATGCTTGAATCTTTCTTCTTTCTCTTGTCAGTCTCTTTTATGTTAATTGTTTGATGAGCGTTCTCATTTCTTCGACGCTGTCTGCAATCAGCGATGCCCCATGGCTTTTCAGGAACTCTCGGGAGCGGAATCCCCAGCTTACGCTGATGCATGGAATGCCAGCGTTGCGGGCAGTAAGAATATCTACATCGGAATCCCCGACATAGACACACTGTTCTGGTAAAGCCTCTAATTCTTTCATTGCCTTAAAAACTGTGTCTGGCGCAGGTTTTGGAGATACGCCGCAAGATTCGCCGATGGCTGTGGTAATAAAGGGGGAGAAAAAATCCTTACAGAGTCCTTTTACAGCCAGGTCAAATTTATTAGAGACTACGGCTAGTTTGTAGCCAGCGGATTGTGCCTCCTTTAAGTAATCTAAAATTCCAGGGAAAGGCATGGTAGCGTCTTTTTTATGAATTTCATAATGCTCTTTAAAGGTATTCAGGCAACTTTCAAATTCTTGAAAGGAATGTCCGCCGGGGACCGCTCGTTCCATTAAGACGGTTACGCCGTTTCCCACCATCTGGCGTACTTGATCTTCAGAATAGTTGCAGAGACCGTACTGTTGCAACGCATAATTTACGCTGTTGGTAAGATCCGTCAAGGTATTTAACAATGTGCCGTCCAGATCAAAAATGATTGTGTTGATCGATGAATGCATGTCTTGCCTCCGTTTTCTATTAGCGTACTGTCTGGCTGGGCGCCATTGCGTCTGCATTTGGCAAGCAACGCTCAGAAAAATATTCTGTGCAAGCGTTGCCAGATATCAACCAGATCGCACATCGATTTGAAAGTTTGATAGATGTCTTTCTTATCTATTATAACACGGCTATTTGCAATGGCAAAGAATTCATTGTAAAAATTAGCGGAGCTTTAAATTAGATGTATAAAATTGTCATAATGTATTTTAAATTAACGTCAATCAATGTAAGCTTTTTGAACGAATTTATATCTGGTAATTTATGTTAGTGCGTCAGTCCCATATATTTTCATTTTTGAGGAAATATGATAAGATAATATCAAGCATGTTATAAAACAAACAGCACGATATCAAATCGCAATCGGGAATGGAGAAAGATCATGTGGGAAAAAGTATGGGATCATCACAAAATCGCTTATGGCGGGGACTACAATCCAGAACAGTGGCCAGAAGAGACATGGGAGGAGGACATGCGCCTGCTTGCGCTTGCGCACGTGGACATATTAACGTTGAACGTGTTTTCTTGGGCATTGTTACAGCCTTCGGAAGAAGAATATAGGTTTGAAAAATTAGATAAAATCATGGAGCTTGCCAAAAAACATCACATGAAGGTTTGCCTTGCCACCAGTACGGCGGCGCACCCTGCGTGGATGGCAAGAAAATATCCAGAAGTATTGCGGACAGACTTTAGAGGAATAAAACGGAAATTCGGAGCCCGGCACAATTCCTGCCCGAACAGCCTGGTATACCGCAAATATTCGGTGCGGCTTGCCCAAAAGCTTGCAGAACGGTATGCAGATGATGAGAATTTGATTGCCTGGCACATTTCCAATGAATATGGCGGGGAGTGTTATTGTGAAAATTGTGAAAAAGCGTTCCGGGTGTGGTTGAAAAAGCGTTATCAGACACTGGAAGCATTAAATCGTGCCTGGAATACCTCGTTCTGGGGGCATACGTTCTATGACTGGGAGGAAATCGTGCTGCCAGATCACAGGACAGAGCATATAGATGAGGAGCAAACGACTGCTCAGACGATTAGCATTGATTACCGCAGATTTAATTCAGACAGTCTCATGGAATGCTTTCGTTTGGAATATGACGCAGTCAAAAAGCATACCCCCGATATTCCAATTACCACCAATTTGATGGGAACATATAAAGTTCTTGATTATCGCAAATGGGGAGCATCTATGGACTTTATTTCCTGGGATAATTATCCCTCCAACGAGGATTCTTTTAGCAAGACGGCTCTGAATCATGATTTGATGCGAGGAATAGGGGGCGGAAAGCCTTTCGTGCTGATGGAGCAAACGCCTAGCCAGCAGAACTGGCAGCCATTTAATGCATTAAAGCGCCCGGGCGTTATGAGGCTATGGAGTTATCAGGCAATCGCACATGGTTCGGATGCAGTAATGTTTTTTCAGATGAAGCGCAGCGTTGGTTCCTGTGAAAAATATCATGGAGCCGTTATTTCCCATGCGGGTCATGAAAATACCAGGGTATTCCGGGAAGTGTCCCAGCTGGGAGAAGAGCTGGAGAGATTGGGAGGAGAAATTCTTGGCTCTAGGGGAACGGCGCAAGCGGCGCTGATGTTTGATTGGGAAAATTGGTGGGCAGTGGAATATTCTGCCGGACCCAGCGTCAGTTTGAAGTATCTGGATGAGATTATGAAGTATTATACAGCTTTGCATACCCAAAATATCCCCGTGGATCTGATCGGGGAAGAAGATGATTTGTCAAAATATAAGCTGGTCATCGCTCCCGTTCTCTATATGACAAAGCCGGGAGTGGATCAACACATACGGGAATTTATAAGACATGGAGGGACATTTTTGACCACGTTTTTCAGCGGCTATGTAGATGAGAGCGACTTGGTAATTTTAGGGGGCTATCCTGGAAGACTGCGGGACATCTTGGGGATCTGGGTGGAGGAAACAGATGCGTTGCCAGATACGAAACGAAATCGTTTTCTATATGGAGGGCAAGAGTACAGCGCAGAGCTGCTTTGTGATATTATACATTTGGAAGGAGCACAGTCGCTGGCGGAATATCAGGAAGATTTTTACGCCAATACTGCAGCGGTCACCTGCAATTCATTTGGTGAGGGAAACGCATATTATGTGGGAACCCGCTCCGAAGAAGCGTTTTATTCTAGAATTGTGAGAGAGATCTGCCAACAACAGCAGTTAAAGCCAGCAGCAGAAGTTCCATCAGGCGTGGAGGCGGTGGAACGGTTCCGGGATAAAGAACATTACCTCTTCTTGCTAAATCATAAGGAGGAGGCAGAACAGATTACAGTATCAAAGGATTGTCAGGACCTGCTTGCCGGGATTGATTACCAGGCAGAGGAACAGTTCGAACTTCCGGCAAAGGGCGTGGCTATTTTGAAATGGATGGAAAGATCGTGAGGGTTTGATATGATTCTGTTGAGAGCAAATAATGAATTGAGGACCGTGTTTGGCCGCATGTTGAAAGCCATGAAGGTAAATGTGGCTTGGACTGGGAATTTTGTAGTATTAAATAATTTTTTGATTTTATCAGGAAGCGTGCGCTCCTTAATTTTTAATTTTGACAATCGCAAAGTGATCACCAATGTGATTGAGCTGCCGGACCGGGAGGAAGACATGGAGCCTGTAGAAGGCAATCAATTTCTCGAAAATGTGCTCAACATCGCATTATATGCATTCGGAAAATGGGGAGTCATCAAAGGAATCCGGGTGGAGCAAGATTACAGTCAGCTTAACGGGCTGTTTCAAACAATTTTAAAAGATATGAAGATTACCCCGGGATTTAGGGATGATAATTTCCGCTTTTATAAAGACAGCGTTCAGATTACTTATGAAGAAGTGGTACAGGCGGCAGTGGAAGAAGGAAAGCGTAAGGCTCAGGAGGCAAAAGAAGAGAGAGAAGACGCCGAATCGGAGGAACGCCTCGGTCTGTGGCATAACATATGCTGGGAAATGGAGCAGCGTACATTTGCAAGAAGTGAGCTCACCACTTATGAAAAGCAAGCTGCACGGTTGGGGAATAACTTTTATCGTTCTGGATTTCATTGCCCAGAATGTGGAGAAAAAATGTTTTTAGTCGTCTATCCGGAAGGAAAAGAATATCTGGTGGAGACACAGGAGGGAAAGGTATATCTGGCGAGATGCTATACCTGCGCCCAGTGTAATAGCTTCTATACGCCAAGACCAGGGAAACTGCTGCAGGAGGGGGATGCTTATGCCCTGAAATTTGGCAGCGATCAGACAGCTTATGAAGATTACCAGGAACTTTTGGGAAGCACAGGGGAGCGCACCACCAACTATCATTTTAATGAATATGAATGGCAGCGGGGAAAGACGAAAGAGCCGGAATCCATAGAACGTGCCTGTGCGGAAATGGACGATATGGAAGAAGAGGAGCTGCTTTTGCTGGAAGAAAAACTGGAGTCGGGATTTTATCCTTTGAAAAAATCTCAGCCTTACCTTAGAAGAATCCAGGAATTACTGCGCAGAAAGAAAGAACTCCGTGCGTCTTGGAATAAGACGCATCTTTCTGATGGCGAAAGAGAGAGCAAAGGTCATTCGTTAGAAACAAATGACCAGAAAAATTCTGGGAATACTTCAAGCAACGCCTGGAAGAAAAATCAAAATGCAATGCCAAGCTTTACGAAAGATGCGGCGCCTGCTGAAAAGAAACAAGATATTTCTGGGAAAGAAAAAAAAGATGCCGAGGATAAAACAAATGCAGCGCACAACAAAGCGGCTTCTTCTGATCGTGGCAGTGCAGAACATTCACAAGAAAACTGGGTGGAGGATAAATATCAAGCACGGATGAAAACCATAGAGCGGATGTCTCTGCGTCAGCTACAGGAGCTAAAAAAGCAGGTGCAGTCTGAGACTAGGCTTAATGCTGCAAGAAAGTCTGAGTATAGCGACAGGATTGCGAAGGCGGCAGAACGCAAAGAGATCGAGGAGATTCGCCAAAAGGCCGCAGGATGCCGGGAAAAGCCGTATGCTTTTATTGCTCGGGCGATCGAGGAGGTAGAGAAATCTAGGGCGCCGCAGCAGGAAAAATCAGAAATATTAAAAGAATTAAAGGAACTAAAACAACGCAGGGCAGAGGTGGAAGCCAAAAAGCTTGTGGAATCTGCGCCTTCTTCCATGAATCACAACCAATATCGGGTGTTTCAGGAAAAGCTTGCGCAATATCATGATATAGATATTGCTCCTTACGTTGATGCGCTGACTGAAAAACGCAGGCAGGCGGGCAAGCTGGAACTGGATAACATGATGCGGCGGGTCAAAAGAAGCGATAGGAAAGGCCTTTTGAACATGCAAAATCAACTCAAGGAAGGTTTTTCGGAGGAAGACGCTGCTCCGATGCAAAAAGAGATTGAACGAAGGCTTCGGGAACTGGATGAAGCAGCGATTGACAAGATTTGTCCTAACATTATGGGAATGACGTTTGATGAAGCGGCAGAGGCATATGAGAAAATAGAAGGAGGAGCTTTCCTTCCAGAGTTAAAGACAGATACGCTTGAGATGATTGATAAACGCCTGACCAAGCTAAAAATGGACGAATGCGCATTGTTGGTGGAGAAGCTAAAAGAGGAGATGAAAGGCAGAGTCAAGAATACGCAGCGGCTTCATTATTACGACGTGCGCAGCGTAATGCGGGGAGACTGGGAACCAGCGGAAGCACAGTTGGCAGCATGTGCCTTGAATACATACGCCGCAGACAGGGGACGCTATGAGTTTCCGATTTTGATTTGCGATTCTTCGGGAAGGATGACAGGAAAAGAAGGCTTTCTTTTGACGCCAGACCATATTTATTATAACAGCACTTTTAACAGCGAGAAAATTCCGGTGCGGGCAATCACCAGTATTTATGGAAATACAGGGATTTTGAACCGTGGATTGTATCTAAACCGAGGAAATGGCGCTAAAACGAAGATTCCAGGCGGCATACCATCCAAGGAACTGGAAGCTTTTGGGGAAGTGCTGGATCATTTTGTGTCGTATCTACAGGAGAAACCAGAGTCTAGAAGTATTTCCTATCTGGCAAAAGCGAAGCACGATGTGAAATGCTGTTATCGGTGCGGCTTTACCTATCAGGGCGGAAATGTCTGCCCAAAGTGCGGCAACCAGGCAAATCAATAACCATCACCTGGGCAAAGAATAAAGGGGTATTTCGCACGAATATATTCACTTGTTCAAAAGGTCTTGCCGCTTTGCGGCAAGGACAGAATGCGCAAAATCACTCTGAGAAGCTAGCTTGCCAAGATAATTTTTATGCATTTTGTTTGCATTGCGTTGCAATGTAAACATTTTGAACAAATTTATGTTAGTGCGGCAGCCCCTCTTTCTCTTTCCTTATCCAGCTTCTAAGCGGATTCACCTGTTTGGCACGTTCCATGATATCTTCCGCATTCTGCAGCAGGTATTGGCTTAATTGCTTCGTTTCTTCAGCGGTAAACCCGGAAGATTTTTCAATGTTGCCGGAGGGAAGAGTGCCTTCCGCAAAATCTTTACCCCGTTCAAATGAGATGCGGACGATTTTCTGTCCTTTCTGCTGAATAATTCCAGAATAAGTCATTTTAAATTCGTTGGATTGTCCCATATGTATTCCCCCTTGCTTTAGATAATGAATCAAAGAAACAATGTTTAACGTCAAATACCCCGCAGTAAACTGGCAGCGCACGTGTTAGCGTCAAAAGTACTTTTATTCAAATTATCATAATTTGAAAAAGTATTCAAGTCAAAAACGGTACTTGAGTTTCCATATTTTGCATTTTTATAGGATCAAAGTGGGACTGTGGCACGGATATATTCGCTTGTTCAAAAGGTTTTCATTGCAAAGCAATGCAAACAAAATGCGCAAAAATCATCTTGGGAAGCTAGCTTCCCAGAGTGATTTTGTGCATTCTGTCTTTGCCGCATGAGCGGCAAGACCTTTTCAACAAGTGAATATCTTAGTGCGGCAGCCTCTTTCGCATAAGGACCCTGATCTTCGTTTCTGTCTCCCTATGCCTCGTCAATCGCCTTTCCAATATCATGACGCATATACTTATTGTCAAATTCCACCCACTCTGCCGCCTGATAGGCATTGGCACGGGCTTCTTTCAAGTCCGCCCCTTTCGCCGTAATGCCAAGCACACGTCCGCCGTTGGTAACGATTCTGCCATCTTTGAAAGCCGTGCCTGCATGAAAACAGTAATAGCCCTCTTCTGTCTCAAATCTCTCCATGCCCTTGATTTCAAATCCTTTCTCATAGGACACCGGATATCCCTCGGAGGCAAGCACTACGCAGACTGCCGCATTGTCTTCAAACTGCAGGTCAATCTCGTCCAGCCTGCCCTCGACGCAAGCTTCCATTACTTCCACCATGTCATTTTTCATGCGTGGCAGCACCACCTGCGCTTCTGGATCGCCGAAACGCGCATTATATTCTAGCACTTTCGGGCCATCCTCTGTCAGCATCAGGCCAAAGAAAATTATTCCCACAAAGGGACGCCCTTCTGCCGCCATGGCGTCCACAGTAGCCTGATAAATATATTTTTTGCAGAACTGGTCCACTTCTTTCGTATAGAAAGGACTGGGGGAAAACGTTCCCATTCCTCCGGTATTCAGTCCCTGATCTTTATCCTTTGCCCGCTTATGATCCTGGGCAGAAGACATGACGCGAATCGTTTTTCCATCTACAAAGGATAACACGGAAACCTCTCGCCCTGTCATAAATTCTTCCACTACCATATGGTTTCCGGCAGAACCAAATTTCTTGTCCTCCATGATCTCCTTGACGCCCGCCTTTGCCTCCTCAAGATTCTGGCAGATGAGCACGCCTTTCCCAAGGGCAAGCCCGTCGGCTTTCAGCACAATGGGCATTTTTGCCATTTCCAGATAAGCAAGCGCTTTTTGGGGATCGTCAAAGGTCTCATACGCTGCTGTCGGAATGCCATATTTCTTCATAAGGTCCTTGGAAAATGCCTTGCTGCCTTCTAGGATAGCCGCATTTTTGCGGGGACCGAATACTTTTAACCCTTGCGCTTCAAACGCATCCACCACGCCGCCAACTAACGGATCATCCATGCCGATAATGGTAAAGTCGACTTGCTTTTCCTTTGCAAAGGACAAAAGCTTGTCAAACTCCATCGCTCCAATCGCAACGCACTCTGCGATCATTGCAATCCCCGCATTCCCCGGCGCGCAATAGATCTTTTCCACTTTCGGGCTTTTTGCCGCGCTAGCTGCAATCGCATGTTCACGTCCGCCGCTTCCTACAATCAGTATTTTCATCTCGTCCTCCTTTTCTCCGTCGCCGTTTCTCACTGTCTCGAAATAACTGCTTTGCCATCCACGACTTTCACCCTGCCGCTGGCTATCAGATTAATTGCAAGGGGCAGTATCTTCCATTCCGCTTCTTCCATCACGCGCTGTTGCAGTTTTTCTGGCGTGTCTCCATCTTTGACCATCACTGGCTGCTGCAGGAGAATCGGACCAGTATCCGTTCCTTCGTCCACAAAATGCACGGTTGCCCCTGTTACTTTGACGCCCCGTTCCAATGCGCCCTGATGAACCTTGAGCCCATAATATCCCGTTCCGCAGAAAGAAGGAATCAGGGACGGATGGACATTGATAATCCGATTGCGGTACTCCTCAATCATCTGTTTGGGCAGCACCACGAGAAATCCGGCAAGCACGATCAAATCCGGCTGATAACTATTTACCTTTTCCAAAAAAGCCTTATTAAAGCTGTCACGGTCTTTGAATTGTTTCGGAGAAATGCAGACGCCGGGAATGCCATGGTCATTTGCACGCTGCAGGGCATAAGCTCCTGCATTATTGCTGATAACTGCCCGGATCCTGGCGTTTTTAATTGTTCCATCTTCAAGAGCGTCCAAAACCGCCTGCAAATTTGTTCCCCCGCCAGATACACAGACGATCATGTCTAACATAAAGTCACTCCTTTTTCTCGATCCTCCACTCTGCCGATCACATAAGCTGTCTCCCCTGCTGCCTCGATTGCTGCGACCGCTTTCTCTGCATCCGCCGCATCTACGCCCAGCACCATGCCGATTCCCATATTGTAGGTATTATACATGATCTTTTCCTCGACTTGCCCCTCTCTTGCCATCATACGGAAAATGGCAGGCACTTCATAACTGTCCTTTTTGATCACCGCATGTTTTCCATCTGGCAGCATCCGCGGTATGTTTTCATAGAAACCGCCTCCAGTAATATGACTGCAGGCTTTTACCCGCACGCCTGCCTCCCGGACAGAACGCAGAGCCTTTACATAAATCTTCGTCGGCGCAAGCAAAGCCTCGCCCAGAGTCTTGCCCAGTTCTTCATGATATGTATGCAGCGTTTCTGAATCCATTCTAAAGATTTTGCGCACCAAGGAAAATCCGTTGGAGTGCACGCCGGAGCTCGCCATGCCGATCAGCACATCTCCTTCTTTGAGATCTGCCCCCGTAATAATGTCCTTCTCATCCACCACGCCCACGGCAAAGCCTGCCAGGTCATATTCATCCTCTGGATAAAATCCCGGCATTTCCGCCGTCTCTCCGCCGATCAATGCAGCATTGCTCTGCATACATCCTTCTGCGACGCCGCTTACGATCTGCGCAATCTTTTCTGGAAAATTCTTTCCGCAGGCAATGTAATCCAAGAAAAATAACGGCTCGCCGCCTGCGCAGGCAATATCATTGACGCACATCGCCACGCAGTCAATTCCAATGGTATCATGCTTATCCAGTAAAAAAGCAAGTTTTAACTTGGTTCCCACCCCGTCTGTGCCAGAGACCAAGGTCGGCTTTTCCATATTTTTAAATTTCTCCATAGAAAATGCGCCAGAAAAACCTCCAAGATTGGTCAAAACCTCTGGCCTCATGGTGCGCAAAACATGCTTTTTCATGAGTTCCACTGATTGATAACCTGCTTCAATGTCAACGCCTGCATTCTTGTAATCCATGATTCTTCCTCCTGTTCTATATGACGCGCACCCGCAATCCCCTTTCTTACTGCTTTCGCAGCCGGTGTTGTGGCAGCCGCATATAGTTTCATCCACATCAGTCCCATTGATCCATTTGTAATTTTAGTAATCTTTATATCCGGTCTCCTGCAGCCTGGCATCCTTGGCTTCTACCTGCTCCTTTAGCTTAACAGAATATGCCTTAAGCTTTCCAAGCACCACGTCGTCGGAAGTGGCAAGGATCTTGGCTGCCAAAAGACCCGCATTGGCTCCGCCGTTGATTGCCACAGTGGCGACTGGGATCCCAGAAGGCATCTGCACGATAGAATACAAGGAATCCCTTCCTCCCAAAGACGTAGTATGCATGGGAATGCCAATCACTGGCATCGGAAAGATCGCCGCACACATGCCAGGAAGATGGGCTGCCATTCCGGCGCCAGCAATGATCACCTTAAAGCCTTTCTCCTCCGCCGATTTTGCATACTCAAAAAACACGTCTGGTTCCCGGTGCGCTGAGATAATTTTCATTTCGTATTCAATTCCCAGCTCTTCTAAAATATCTGCCGCCTTTGCCATCACAGGCATGTCCGAATCGCTGCCCATGACAATTCCTACTTTTGCCATCATGTACTCTCCTTTTTCTCTCCGCCGTATCTATCCCGCACAGACAGATTGTTTCTTTTCTCAAGTTTGTATTTAGTTCCAGCACACATTTTAGCATATTACCACCAAATGTCAAAGAGATTTTCTTTGAGTTTCCGCATTTTGCAATTCATAGCGCCAAAAGGTTTCCATCACAAAGTGATGAAAACACTTTGCACATGAAAGCGCTCTGAAAAGCTAGCTTTTCAAGCACTTTTTGTGCAAGATGTCTATGGTGCCAAAGGCAGCAAGACCTTTTGGCGCTATCAATTGCAAAGTGCAAAAACTCAAAGATTTTCTCTTTTGACGCCGCCGCAAAAGCCATCAGGACTTGCTCTTCCTGCCATGTGCAAGTTCAAGCAAGGGCTGATTTAGCGCTTCTGTGCCAGGAACTACAAATTTTCCGTCACAAATCACATCCACCCTTGTCCCGTCATGCCTGATCACCGTGATCTTGTCCAGTTCGTCATAGGGAATCGTAATATCCGTATGACAGTTAAAATAAGCTTTCTGGGGTTCTGACTTGCGAAGCCTGGAAATCTCGTTCTCCCTTGCCACAATCTCTTTGCCATCTGGATTAAATACCGCAACATCTTCCGCCCAGCTATAACAGGTGTCTCCCACGGCAAAATGTGGCCCTGTCTTCTCCGCAATCAAAATCGGAAGCTTTCCCTGGATCCCATATTCTCTCCCCATCTGATAAGCAGTGGTATTGGTACCAATGGCGAATTCTCCTAAGGGGAGCGTGTCATGATGTTTTAGTATATGCTCTTTCAAAAATGCCTGGTTTTCTTTTTCTGTCTCAAAATTGCTGCAAGCGTAGTCGGTAATCATGCCGTCGGCAAATTGAAGCTCCAAATCTACATACTGATATCCGTTGAGGTAAGCTTTGGTCACGTGAAGACGCCCATTGGTCCCTGCAAGCACTGGAGAGGTAAATACTTCGCCGACCGGAATATTTACGTCCGCCACGCAGTTCTCAAAAATGGTTTCTTTTTGAGGATCTTTCAAGCGCCACAGCGCCACCGTCAAGTCTGTGGAATTGCCATCTTTCCCCGTAATATGGACATATTTTCCCTGATCCAGCACGTCAATGATTTTCTGCTGCATCATTTGATACTGTTTATAATCCAGGGTATTCAGCTGCACCGTTTTTGCAAAAATTTCTTCAAACTTGTCCCCGATTGCCGGGATCGGATAAGCGATGATCGTAAAGCTGCGCTCCTCCCCTTTCATATATGCGTTGGTAATCTTCATCGACTGATTTGCATAATAGACGTTCAGTTTCTGTTGCTTTTCCTGGAACTGCCAGGCAAGCGGCTGATTCTTCGGCTCAAAATCGTCCTCTCCAAACGTCTCCACGACCGCCGGTCCTGCATACCATGCAGCTCGTTGCTTGCGATTTTCATAAGCCGTCTGCAGCGCTTCCAGACGCCGTTCCACTAATGCCTTGTCCAGATACGCCGCTCGGTCAGACTTGTGGTCGTATTCATATTGACGATTCGGCGAAGTGCTTTCCACAAAACGGCTGCCAGGCCCCCGCCCAGATAACGAAAGCTCATTTCCCCGAGACACCACGGGAGAAAGCCCCATTTTCTGAAAATTTTTCACTGCCGCGCGCATCATGCGCTCAAACCCTACTGGATAGCGAAGATCCACATATTTTTTTCTAGACAAGTCTTTTCCAGTAACTTCAAATCCAATTCGATATCCCTCTGTATAAGTATCTGCCATGGCTTGAATCTCTTCCTCTGGCATATGGTTTAAAAACTCCGCCGTCTTGCGCTCATTTTCCGTAATATAAAGCCCATAACGATACAGATAACTCAGTTCAGAAAGATCACTGTCCATGATAATCCTTACATGAAAATCTAGTTCTGGCCCGCTTTGAGACATTACGCTGATCTCCGTAAATATTTCACTATAATCATGGAAAAACCAATAGATAATGTTGCGGATTTCCTCCTCTTGCGGCTGCTCTTGCTGCTCAAAGCAGTTGTAAATCTCCACCAACAGCTCCCCAAAGACCGTCAGCTCGTAATTCCTGCCCTCAAAAGCAAAAGGAATCAGGGAACGGATATCCGCATACAGCAAGCCAAGAAGCTTGCCATAAGCTTCCCCAAGCTGATTTGCCGCATAGGCAGGATTCCCATAACTGTTCTCATAATTCTCTGGCAAAATTTCCTGGTAAAGCTCCTGATTTTTGCGCTTCCATTGCTGCTGGCTCTTCTGTTGCCATGCCCCCAGGTAAATCTCTTCTTCCAGCCTGCATAATTTTTCTAAAAAAGACGCCGTGTGCTGAAAATATGCCAAATAGGGACGGCTTACCGTCTCTTCGGACTGTATCTGCTCCAACCGTTCTACAAGCAAAGGAAATCTCTCTTCAACGATTTCCCGGTACGGCTGCCAAAATTCCTGATAACTCATAACAAAACCTCATTTATATTTAAAATAGCAAAACATGAATCTGCAAATCCCAAGACATAAAATTGATATCTTAAATGACATGCACTCTGTTGCATCCCATTAGGAATAAAAGCCTAATACATAAACTGCAACCCAGCCTGCAAGCATGATTCCAGAACAAACGCTTCCCAAGACAGAAAACAGCTTATAATCTTCTCCCCGCAGGCTCGAAAGCCCCAGAAGAAACGAAGCCGCTGTCAGAATCAAGGCAAGCACCCCTGCGCTTCCCATATATACGCTGCTATTCCCCTTATCCTGTATAGAAAGCACGATCATTGCGATTGCTGACAGAAACGACAAAACGGCAAGCCCTACAGACGCCTTTCCTAACTTTGAATGCTTTTTATCCGCAAATTTATAATTATTCTTTTTCTTTCGTCTCATAGTTTCCTCCATTCTGTGCGCTTTTCAGCACAAACAGGTAGTTCGTGAAAGAATTATCAAATTCTTTCACTCTTTCCTCCATGCTGTGCGTTTTTTAGCACAAAAAGGCTGTTAATAAAAGAACTTATTAATTCTTTCACTTTTTTTCCTGACCTCGTTCATCCAGAAAAAAATCAAACATCCTAATGCTCCTCCAATTGTATTTAAAAGCAGGTCATCCACGTCAAAGCTTCCTACTTTAGATACTAACTGGATCGTTTCCACCATAAGGCTGAATTCGAAGCTGAAAAATGTGGTGTAAAAAATAGATCTGCACTTCGGGTGCAGAACAGGCAGAAAAAAGCCAAAGGGAAAGAATGCCACAATATTGCCTACCAGGTTCAGCAGCACCGCTTTGGTTCCAAGCACATGACGGTATTTGATAAACCGCCCGATTTCTTTAAATAATTCCAGATTATAATGATACGTCCTGCCTTCAAACGTACGCCCAGTACTCTCTGCAAAAAACAAAAAATATGTCAGGCAAATAATATACACTCCGAACATGACTTTGCTGCATATCCGGAGTATTTTCTTGTAATCTTTTTTCAATTTTTTTACCCTTAAAAAATGATATCTGATTTCCTTTTCAACATTCTTGCGCCGTTGATAATGGCGAGAACTCCACAGGTAATGCCAGTCACTAACATGACAATGCCTATCGCAATGTTTCCAGCCCCTGCCGCAGTCATGGCTTTGTACGTTTTTTCATTCATAATGTACTCCTTATCTCACTCCATATTGGGCATAGTAACGGTCAATTGCCGCTTTCATTTCATCATTAATATATATTTTTCCTTTATAAGGCTTATTATACAAATATTCCACTACATCTTCCATCGTCACGATGGCGTTTGCATCAAAACCATACAATTCTTTGATTTCCTCCAAAGCGCTCTTTTCGCCTTTCCCGCGCTCCATGCGGTTTAAGGATACGATCAGTCCCTTGACTTCGATCTTCGCCTGGGCGCGGATGATGGGTACCGTCTCCTCCATGGATTTGCCGGAGGTAGTCACATCCTCGATAATCACCACTTTGTCGCCGTCTCTTAGCTTGCTTCCCAGAAGAATTCCGGTATCTCCGTGATCCTTCGCTTCCTTGCGGTTGGAACAATAGCGGATTTCCTTTCCATACAGCTTGCTGTATGCCATGGTAGCGGCGACACATAAGGGAATTCCCTTGTACGCTGGTCCAAACATGACGTCGAAATCATCCCCATAATGATGATGAATCGCCCTTGCGTAATACTCTCCCAGCTTCGTAAGCTGCTCTCCTGTCACATAAGCCCCAGCATTCATAAAAAACGGAGAATTCCTCCCGCTTTTTAACACAAATTCACCAAACTTCAGTACCTGGCATTCTACCATGAATTCAATAAATTCTTTTTTATAACTTTGCATGTATTCTGATTCTCCTTATTTGCACGACCGTTAGCACAGTCACATAAGCCGCCTTGGCAGTATCATTTCTTTCGATATTATACCATCAAACGCTACCACTTTCAACTGACAAATCTGCGAGAACAATGTTTCTCCTTTGACAAGAATCTCTGTATTGACCAAGCCGTCAATTAGTATCTAAAATATTTTTGAAACCTTTTTTCCAAAATTCGTATCTAATGGGTATAAGAAGCAAAAATCATTCGAATGATAACATAGCTGCGAAGCTATGAAAAGGGGGCCTAACCATATGCAAATGTTGATTGAAAAAGCTGTCCAGGGAGATGTAGAATCTTTTCTTGAATTGATGAACATTAATTCTCTGGCAATGTATAAAGTGGCGCGCGCCATTTTAAGTAACGATGATGATGCTGCAGACGCAATCCAAAACACCATTCTAAATTGTTTTCAAAAATTGCATACTTTGAAAAAACTAGAATTTTTTAAAACCTGGCTGACCAGGATCCTGATTAATGAATGCAATCGCATTTTACGGCATCATCAGAAAGAACATCTTCCTGGAGAACTTCCAGAAGCAATGAAACAGGATCCAGCAATTGCAGAATTTGAATTCAAAGAGATGCTCAATCTAATTGACGAAAAATACCGTCTGGTCTTAGTTTTTTATTATTTGGAGGGATTCAAGATTCCAGAAATTGCAGAGTTTTTAGAAATGAATGAAAATACTGTAAAGACGCGTCTTGCCAGGGCAAGAGAGCAGATTCGCACCGCGTATCTGGAAAAATAACATTTAGATTCTAAACGCAGTATAAATTAAGCAAGGAGGGCTTCAGATGAAGAAACAAATAAAAATCACGCCATCAGATCAAACACAATTGGATCATACGATTAAAACAACATTGGATGCTACGTTTCCCCTTCCGAAACAAGTGGAAGACGCCAAAAACGAAGCATTTGAAAAAATCCGCACCATGGCGGCAGACGCACCAAAAACAGAAAATCTAGATCAAGCAGACGCACCGCGCAAGCAACAAAAAAGCAAGCGTAATCCAAAGAAAGCCCGAAAGCTGTTCTTCCAGGGGCTTGCTGGGGCAGCAGCGGCGGTAGCAGCTTTCTTCTGTTTTTTCATGACAAATCCTGCCGTAGCTGAACAAGTCCCTATCGTGGAACATGTATTTGAAAAGTTGGGCGCAACTCTGGAATTTGCCGGAGATTATGCGAATCTGGCAAAACCAGTCAATCACGCTCAAACAGGGATTGAAAGCGTGTCCGTCAATGGAACCACTGTCACTCTTTCCGAAGCTTACTGTAATGAGACTACCCTTTACCTAGGCATTGTGGTTCACTCAGAAGAAAAGATCCCCGAGACATTCCGTGACCTTGACAGCGGCAAACCAGTGATCCAGCTAGACGCACTGGTGGACTTTGGCTTTGACTCCGAGGAAGGCATTCACTGGAGAGACGGCGGAGACGAATACATTGACGGCGCGATGCTGGATGATCATACCTTTGCCGGAGTGATTCGCTTTGAAATGGGGCAATATTTTTCCTTTCAAGGTACTGACATAGAAGTGCCAGAAAATTTCCAGGTAAAACTGTCGCTTGCTCAATTTTTTGGAACAAAGCTGGTGGATACCCGTCCTGAAATGCCATGGGAGATCAGGCAGAAATACGAGGCTGCCATGAAAGAAAACGGCCTTGGCTTAACGGATGAGGACTACATGCAGTTCACAGAAGAACAAAAAGACATCGAACATCAGCTCTTCAATGATATGTGGAATGCATATTATGAAATATATCCTGACAGATTACGCTACCCGAACCAATATGACAACTGGTTTTTGGACGGACCTTGGGATTTCGATTTCGAGGTGTCAAAGAACAATGAAAACGTCATCCACAAGGAAGTGAACGATCTCAATGAAAACGGCCTTGGCGTGATCTCCGCTACGAAGACCCCGATAGCAATTTCATTGGAGATGGAACAAAACTTAGATTATTTTGTGGCTATACTCGATGCACAGGGGAACTTGATGGGGCAAAACGTTGCCGGCTGTCAAAATACGGCTTCGATCAACGGATTTGACACTTCAAAAATCTATGTTTATTTCTGCGAATATGTAGAATATATGGATGAGCTCAAAGGTTACTGGTGGTCTTCTGACTATGAACAAAAATCGAAAGAAAAGACGTTTAAACAGCTCCTTGACGAGCGTTCCGTACATCATACAGAGATTACCTTTGAGGAACCTCAAACATAACATCATCAAATAGGCATTGCCGCAGATCGTAAAGTCCGGGATATGGCGTTTTAAGAAAAAGCGCCATATCCCGGACAAAATTTGGTTCCTATTTCTCAATGCAATTCCCGGGTAATATCTTTCAGCCAGCCAAACTTCTTATAATGAGCATAGACGACGGGAATTTTCCAAAATTCATCGAGGCATAGTATAAAATACACTGCCATAGGGGGAAGCTTCCAGACAAAAGCGCTTAAAAATCCCAAAGGAACGCTGATCGCCCACATAACAATGCTATCACAAATCATTCCAAACCTCGAATCCCCCCCTGCCCTAAAAATCCCGGTAATCAGCAGCGTATTCATCGCCTGTCCCACGACATAATAAGCGCTGATCCACAACATGAAATCCAAATAGCCTGCAGCACGTTCCGTCAAAGTAAAGCATAAAAATACCAACGGGCGCAGCAGCAGGATCACAAGTCCTGTAATGATTCCAATGACAAGCGTCACCTGACAGGATTTTCTCGCATCCTCTTTTGCTTCTTGAATTTTCCCCTCTCCAATCTTAATGCCAAGCAGCACCGAGGCCCCGGAACCCAGAGCAAAGCACAAAATCGTACACAGATTGCGGACCGTGGTGGCGACAGAGCTTGCCGCCACCACGTCAGCATTCATATGTCCCATAATTACAGAATACATCGAAAACGCAAACGTCCACGAAAAATCGTTGATCATAGCTGGAAGAGAATATTTGCAAAAATCTGCAAACAGCAGCTTATGCCTGCCAAACATTATCTTTAAGTCAATTGCAAACAATTTTCCTCGCACTGCATCTAAAAGACAAAGCGCAAGCTCCGTCACCCTAGCCGCCGTGGTACCGATGGCGACGCCGACAACCCCCAGCCTCGGCGCCCCTCCCAGTCCAAAAATAAATACTGCATTCAGCACCACATTCAGAACAAGCGCTACAGAGCTGATCACGGTGCTTAACTGCGCACGTTCCATGCTCCGCAGAGTACAATGGTACACCTGGGAAAAGCTCATACATACATAAGAAACGCCGACGATTCTAAGATAAGATGCACCTATGCCCACTAGCGTGCCGTCGTCGGTATAAATCCGCATCAGCGAATGAGGCATAAAAACCGCCCCCAACGCCAAAATCAAGGTAGTCACAAATGCAATCTTCGTTGCGATTCCCATCACTGCCTGAATGGAGTCAGTATCTTTCTTGCCCCAATATTGAGATGCCAGCATCACCACGCCAGATGAAATCCCAAAAAAGAAGCCAGACAGCAAAAATTGAAACTGGTTTGCCAAAGAAACCGCCGATAATTCTGTCTGACCCACATATCCGAGCATCAATACGTCTGCGGAATTCACGGCATTGGTAATAAAATTCTGTATCGTAATGGGAATTACCAAGGAAGCCAGTGAACGGTAGAAACTCCTGTTTTCTGCTTTCATCTTATGAGATCCTTTCTGCAAATCTGCAAAGAGCCCGCCTGCGGAACCTTTGCAGTCTCAGAACCGCAGACATTTATACATTAAACCGGAATAATATCACGTCTCCGTCTTTTACGACATATTCTTTCCCTTCTAAGCCAACCAAGCCTTTTTCCTTTGCCGCAGACAGAGAGCCGCAGTCTAGCAAATCCTGGTAATTGACCACTTCCGCCCGGATAAATCCGCGCTCAAAATCCGAGTGGATCTTGCCCGCCGCCTGGGGCGCTTTGGTTCCTTGGCGGATGGTCCAGGCACGAGTCTCGTCCTCTCCGGAAGTGAGATAACTGATTAAGCCTAAAAGACTGTAGCTTGCTTTGACAAGCTTCTCTAATCCAGATTCTTTCAGGCCAAGCTCTTCTAAAAACATGGATTTTTCCTCGTCATCCAGCTCCGCAATCTCCTGTTCGATCTGAGCGCAAATCACAAATACCTCGCAAGCTTCCTCTGCGGCATTTTTGCGCACCTCTTGCACGAATGCATTCGCTGCGCCGTCATCTGCAAGATCCTCTTCCGTCACATTTGCAGCATAGATCACCGGCTTTGCGGTCAAAAGGTTATATTCCTTAAACCAGTTCTCTTCGTCCTCGTCTTCAAGTGCAAACGTCTTGGCAAGACCGCCCTCCTCCAGATGTTCCTTTACCCGCTGCAACATTTTTAATTCTTTCGCCTGGGTCTTGTCCATTCTGGCGCCTTTGCTGGTCTTTGCGATTCTCCGTTCTAAGATCTCGATGTCTGAAAAAATTAATTCCAAGTTGATCGTCTCGATATCACGCACCGGATTGATGCTTCCATCCACATGAACAATGTTGCTGTCCTCAAAGCAGCGTACCACATGGACAATGGCGTCCACTTCACGGATATTCGATAAAAACTGATTGCCCAATCCCTCTCCCTTGCTGGCGCCTTTCACCAGTCCGGCAATATCTACAAATTCAATTACCGCCGGAGTGACTTTCTTAGATTGGTACAAATCCCCCAATTTTTTCAGACGTTCATCTGGGACAGTCACGACCCCTACATTGGGGTCTATCGTGCAAAAGGGGTAATTTGCAGATTCTGCCCCCGCCTTTGTCAGTGAATTGAACAAGGTGCTCTTGCCTACGTTGGGCAATCCTACGATTCCTAGTTTCATTTTATCTCAATCTCCTTTGAATTTTCTTATATTTTATAAGGTTTTCGCCTTTCAAGGTTTTGGTTACGTACCAATTTACGTACCAATTTTTCTAAACTACCTTGAGAGACGCCGCAATTTTTTCGATTTCTTTGTGCTTTTCATCTTCTGTCGTGTGAACATACAGATTCATGGTTATACCTATATTAGAATGTCCAAGTATCGTCTGCAATGTCTTTGGCTTCATACCGCCCTCGATACATCTGGTGGCAAATGTATGCCGCAATACGTGCATGGAAAATCTCGGAATCCCTATCTTGTCACACTGTTTAAACAACATGGTGTCATACGTACTGTTTTTGACTGGCGTTCCCTTTCTACATAGGAAAACATAGTCTGACCATTCCATTGGAATTACTTTGACTTCAAGATTCTTCTGTTTCTGTCTTCGTAGCATATCTATCGCTTCATCTGTCAATGGAATTGACCGATACCCTGATTTACTCTTAGGTTCTCCGATTCTCCACTCTCCAGTAGAATAACGATATTCCATAGATCGGCTAATCGTCAGGGTACGGTTATCAAAATCAATATTTGTCCATTTCAAGCCTACAAGTTCTCCCGTTCTAAGCCCTGTCTGCAACAAAAATTTGTATTGGTACTCATATGTATTTCCTACAATGCCCCTTACAAACCTTTTCTGCTGCTCCAACGTCAACGCTTCCTTCTTCTGTGTAGGCTTTCCGATATCAGATTTTACCATTCCATTACAAGGATTTTTCATAATCACATCATTCTGATACGCATAATCAAGCATATTAAACAATGTTATCCTTGCCTGATAAATAGTAGATATACGATACCCTTCATCAGCCATCCGATTCATGATCATTTGACATTGAATCGGTTTTACTTCTGATAAAATCTGCTTTCCAATCACAGGATCAATGTTACGTTCATAACGCTCTGTATAATTTCTTACCGTGTTTGGGCGCACTGTCCGCTTCTTCATGCTAATCCAATAGTCAAACCACGCCTTTACCGTCATTTCTTCCAGAAAATTCAGATTACTATGTTCGTCCTGATACTGTGAATCTGCCAGCCACTGTCTGCACTCTTGCAGTTTGCGGAATAGTTTCTGTTTCCGTTGTCCATATTTAGTAGTAAACCTACCAACATAGAACCCGTCAGATCTTTGGCTTATTCCAACGCCAAGCTCCTTTCCTTTTAAGTCCTTTCCCATAGTAAAAGCTCCTTTCAAAAAAGAGCCTTTACACCTATGTTAGTATAGCATATCAAGGCTCAAAAGTAAATCATTGTATTTCTATATTTCCAATGTACGGCTTAAAAAAAGTTCAAATTCTCTACGTTTTACAAGTTTCTTTTTCCCCACATACAGTACAAAACTACAACTTGGCATCTTTAATAATTCTTCTATCCGATTAATTCCGATATTGGAATATTCTGCCGCTTCCTTAATTGTCAAATTAGCTTTCTCCCAAATTGGTACTTTATCTATGTTATAATTGCCCATATTTTCAACACTCCCCTCTATCTATCAGCTTTTTTAGGCGTTCCATTTTCTGCTGTGCCGTTATTTTGCGGAAATCGCCGCCCGTAAAGCGGACAGGCACACACATTTCAAGCAGCCTGCCATAAATGCGTGCGTGTGACACGTCCTTTGGATTCCTGAGCTGCTCCAGCGTAAGGTTCGTTGTTGCAATCAGCGGTTTTTTGCTGATATACCGACTGTCTATCACGTTGTAGACCTGCTCAAGCCCGTATTCCGTACCCCTCTCCATGCCGAAATCATCAAGGATAAGCAGGGGATAGGAGCAGAGCCTTACGATGTATTCATTCCTGTATTCCGAGCCGTAGAAAAGGTTGTTCAGAATCGTTGCAAAGTTCGTCATGCAGACGGGTATTTCTTTCTCCATGAGGGCATTGGCGATACAGCCAGCAAAATAGCTTTTCCCCGATCCGACATTCCCCCACAGTAAGTAACCGAGGTTTTCAGACCGCACCGTTTCCCACTTCTCCACATAGGAGTGTGCTTTCCCTATCTGCGGGCATTTCCCGTTGTCATTTTCAAAAGTCCAGTGACGCATGGCGGGATTGGAAAAGCCTTCCCGTTTCAGACGTTCCACTTCGGCATTGTGCTTTTCGTCCGATTCCCTTTTTTCCAGCCTTTCACGCTCTGCCCTGCGGCAGTCACATTCAGACGGGTGGCGGTCACGCCCGAACAATGCCTTGCCTTGTGGGAAATAGGCTTCTTTCGGTTTATGGCATTTCCCACAGTGCAGTAAACCGTCCTCCCCTATGTAATCCTCCGGCTCCTGTGCAGTGTCCATCATATTCAGAACCTTATCCGTTAAACCGTTCATAAGCTGTCCTCCTCACTGTATGAATAATCGGGTATCCCCTTCTTTGGCGCTGTTTTGCCAGTGTCCTCCTGCGCCCATTTGTAAATCGTGGCGGCATGGTTATTGTACTGTTTCCCGCTTGAAGCGATATGTAAAGACAGGCGGTCAATGTAATATTCCCACTTGTCAGGCAGTTCCAATTTCAGACCGCCAATCTCCGCATCAGAAAGTAAAACATTATTAAATCTCCCATAAGCGGCGTGGGCGGGCGTTCCGTTCTCTCCCTCTCCCTCTTTCTCAATCTCTTTATCTCTCTCTATCTCTTTCTCTCCCTCTACGCTACAAATCTGTTTCAGATTGTTACAAGCTGTTTCATTCGTGTTACATTGTAACAGCCTGCCCTCTGTGTCAGACTGTTTTTTCCGTTCTCTATGTTCCCTCACACGCATAGCCGACGCTGTTTCCGAACCGATGATTGTCGGCACTTCCGTAAGCTGGTACTCGTCATCATCGCCGATTTCTATCAATCCATGCCGCTGTAAAAATGCAAGAGTCAGCTTCACATTCTCTGCGTCCTCGTCAAGCGCAAGGGCAATCTCCGAAGCAAAGTTGTCCTCCACGCCCTCAAAATAAAGTTTCCCCTCGTCCTTTAGTGACAGCAGCATCATTTTCAGGTAGATAATCGTATGCGTATCGCCGCCCGCTATGGAACGCAGCTTCTTAATTCGTTTGTCTGAAAACCAGTCCGCTTTCAGCTTCAGCCAGTAATATCTTTTTGCCATAAATGCCTCCTTAAACGCACAAAAAGGACAGCCCAGACTTTTCCCAT
>OFHB01000187.1_pt1 | contig 45784 bp, 38 predicted proteins | sample 1521881 | NCBI WGS metagenome assembly OFHB01 (sample SAMEA3504090, study PRJEB24116) | mouse gut metagenome | biome: mouse gut; feature: mouse-associated habitat; material: faeces | place: Denmark | collected 2011
GCGGGGTGCTTGTGGCTTTGTTGGTTTTGGGGTATAATAGCTTAAGTGATAAAGAGAGAAGAGATGGAACATTTAGCAAATGGTTTTTCAATTATAAGATTTTATTATGAGACATATTTGAAATACTAAAGTTAGGATGGGAAAGGGTATTATGGAATTAGAAAAGGCGATTGAAAAAGTATTAGATGGACATGCAGTGTTATTTGCTGGTGCAGGTTTTTCGTATGGAGCTAAAAATAAGAATAAAGAAGTTCCTACAGCAAAAAAATTGAAAACAGATTTATTAGATGATATGGGCATGGATAACTCTTTGGAATATGGACTGGAGATAGTTGCTAATGTCTATAAGAAAAAGAAATCAGATACTGATTTAGTTGCTAAATTGAAAGAACATTACAATATATTAAGTGTTGCAGATTACCATAAAAAAATAATGAGTTTGCAGTGGAAACGGGTATATACAACAAATTATGACCAGGTTATTGAAATGGCTTCAAAAGATAATACAAATAGCCATATAAGAGATGCTGTGATTTTATCAGATGATTTTGAGGCTACTAATAAAAATTCTATATGTGTACATATAAATGGGTATATTGAACGGCTTAATGAAGATAAATTGGATAACGAATTTAAACTAACTGATAAAAGTTATTCATGTGATACTTTGGTGGGGAATCCATGGTTTGAATTTATGGTTAATGACTTTGAAGCGGCATCAGCAATAGTTATCGTTGGATATTCTATGCAATTTGACATAGACATTAAAAGATTATTATCATCTCCGGAGATTTCAAGAAAAGTGATATTTATTGATGCACCGGGCATAGATGAGATATCAGAGGAATTACTTGAAAGTTATGGTTCATGTTATCCAATCGGAATTGAAGAGTTCAGTAAGAAAATTGAACTGCAGAAGAAAAATTATGTTCCTAGCTTAACTTTTTCTTATAAAAGTTTTAGGTATACATTTCATGATACTTTGACGAGCGTAACGCCTACTTATGAAGAGATAGTACAATTTTATACAGAAGGAAAAGAATACGAAAAATTGTTTGCAAAAGATTCTGGAGGTGATTATAAATATCTTTTAAATAGAAAAGCAATGAACTATTTTATGAGAACATATAGAAATAATAAAGTATTTATTGCAATTTCTAATCTTGGAAATGGAAAATCAACATTTCTTCATTTAGTTGAAAATGAATTAAGGAAGGAAAATGTTAAAGTTTATTCATACGTTCATCGTTATGATTTAATAGATCAAGAAATTGAACTTATATGTAATGAAACACAAAAATGTGTTGTGATAATTGACAACTACCCAGGCCATATGGATATATTGAATAAATTTGCTCAATATGGTCATCGAAATATTACATTCCTTTTATCGGCTAGGAATGGAGTTAATTTGATGTTTTGCAAACAATTAGAAAGGGCTTTGCACATTGAAATTGAAGACATACATCCTCTGTACTTGAATCAATTACAGGACACAGAGATTGAGAATCTGGCGTGTATTCTTGAAAATAATTCATTGCTAACCGACAGTATATTTGAAGGAAAAGATAGCGATTCGTTAATTGAATTTATTAAAGCTGATTGCAAAGCTAATTTTTCAAATTTATTATTACAGTTATTTGAGTCATCTAATATAAAGAAAAAATTACACAAGTTGTACACAGATTTACTGAATACCGAAAAAGTAAAAGTGAAAGAAGTAGTAATTTTTTCTTTGTTAAAAAATGTTTCTAATTACGATTTGAGTTTCCATGAAATATTGGATCTTTTTAATGCTGACTATATTTCGATTAAAAGCAATGACATAGAATTTATATCTGAAATATTTGAACAAGATGGGGATTACGGAATAAATGTTAGATCATCTATAATATCCATGTCATTAGTGAAGGATATAATAAAAATAGAAGACATCATAAGTACAATGAAAAAAGCATTTTTAGCCGCTGATAAAAAATCAGGTCGCATATACCTTGAGCTACAGAAAAGTATGGTTTCACATTCTCAATTCATGTATTTGACAAATACTTCTGATGAAAGAGAAAGGTTTGTGTTGATTGAAGGATTTTATGACCATATTCGTAATACGGAATTTTCAAAGCATAATCCATTTTATTGGGAACAATTTGCGTCAGCCTATATTGATATGAAAAAATTTGATTTGGTAAAGAAATGTATTGATACAGCTTTAGTTGAGGCGAAAAGGACACCTCATTTTGTACCATTCCAAGTTAAAACAGTGCAAGGTAGATATTATGTAGAAAAATGTTATGAAGATGTATTAAAGGGAAAATGCAGTTGTGGTGAAGCTGTTAAGTCAATTACTGATGCAACAGAAGCAATTTTACAGTTTTATGATCATCCTGAAAATAATTTGTTTTATGTGTTTAAAGTTGTAAGAAGATTTCCTGATATTTATAAAATGATAAGTGATTCTTTGGATAAAAGAGAACTTTCAATTTATATTGAGAAGGGGTCTATTATGAATAAACATATGGAGGAATATTTAACGAAAAGTATAGATTCACAATATTCTACGAAGGTTAAGAGTTGGAGAGAGGAATTGGTTGGGACAATAGAGGATGCGAAAATTCGTATAAAATAAAAATTTAGTATATTAGGTAAATATGAATGTTAAGTATCGGATAAAAAGTTGAAAAAATTTTTGTCCTTTACTTGACACGGGCAGAGCCGATGAACGTGTGAAATCAAATCACAGTTTGTCGGCTCTGTTTTGTTTCATAAGGTTTTACGGCAAACGCCCACCATATAAAAAACGGTGTTTTGGTGGGCTGATTTGCTACGCCCGAAAAGACTTAACAGACACTCTCCAGACCTGTTTTGAAGTTTGGAGGGATTTTCATGCAGCAATCCTGATAATATGAACTATGAAGAGCTTGCTAAAAAAGCAAGACATTACAAGCTATGGCAAAGAAAATAGCTGTTCATAGGATTAAAGCGGGTAAAATGTCATTGGAAGAGATAGCTGATTTTACAGAATTATCACTTGATACGATAAAAGAATTGGAAAGACAATCAATGCAATTGGCGTAATCGATTATGTCAGCCAAAATGAAATATAGCAATAGCGTTAGAATGTGATAATATCAGCATATAGAAACAGAAAATCTATATGCTCTGTTTTTATTGCTAAAAACAGATACTAGATTGAGAAAACCCGTATAAATACAGTATCTATCAGCAAAATAGTAAAAAGAAAACAAGAAAAATTACAACAAATGAAAGAGCCTAATGTAACGACTTATAAAGAGAAATACACAGTTATAAGAAATTGACGCTTGAAAGAGGGCGTCTTTTTCTGTGTTGTGAAACAGCAGACTATTTCATTTCTGCTTGATTACCTTAAAACTTATTAGTCTATGGTTTGTCAAGGGCTTGTTGCGTAAGCAATGCTGAATAGCACCCTTTACAAAGCATAGGCAGATAAGTAATTTTTCAAAAGCAGAAAAGAAATGACAACGCTTATTACAGCGTGTTATAATATAGACAAAGACAAATTGGGGTTTGCGGAGGGAATATATAATGAAAAAAGTATTTTGGATTGTCCCCTGTATTGTTGGAATACTATTTATTATTTTTGGGGGAATAATGAAAGCAAAAGAGGACACTGCTGTTTCAATTATTGGAGGTGCTGATGGTCCTACATCTGTTTTTGTCGTAGGAAAATTAAATGGTAATTTAACTATCACACTTTTTATAATAGGGATTGTATTGTTAGTAGTAGCAGTAATTGCCTTTTTTAAAAGAAAACATTAAATCCCAGTTTATAAGAAAGCTACATGAGGTACAAACAGATGAATTGGGAAAACCAAAGTATGCCTACGCATGGAAGCTGTTGCCTACGGACAAGACACCAGCAGGAAAACGAGAGGACTTGTCGCTACGGGAAAAGGAGCGTATCATACAGCGTGATTTATTTGACGGTATCGACACAAAGGGAAGCAAAATGACCTTGTGCCAGCTATACGCCAAAAAGAACGCCTAACGCCCAAACGTGAAGAAAAGCACACAGCAGGGGCGTAAATACCTAATGGAAGCGTTGGAGCAGGACAATAACGATAACGCTGGACTTGTACGCCCATGCGTCAGAGGCAGGAGCAAACAGAGAAATGCGAAGCCTGATAGCATGATTTACAACGATTTGTACAACGTTTTCGAGTGAAAATATAAGAGATTACGACCAGTTCCACGGCAGACCTGCGAGAAGAAAAAAACCGCCAAACCCTGATAAACAGGGATATATTGACGGTTCGTGATAGTTATAAAAAGATATTGAAAAATCTATGCTGTTTTTTATCATAAAGGATTATGAGAAATAACATTCAGATCGCTGCCATAGGGCAGATAACGCCCTGTTTATACCAGACGATTGAAAAGAAAACGTAAAAAATAAATTGGACAGAACCAATCGCGACAGAAAGGTTTGTCCAATTTCATCTGTATCATTTCATATTTTTATGATTCAAAAAACCGGCAGCCGCAGCGTCCATGTTCTTTTACTTCATACAAAGCCGTATCCGCTTTTTTATAAAGATCATCGGTAAAACCGCATTCGGACAGGGCGGCGCCGACGCTTAGAGATACCTGAGGAAGATCATCGTCCGGATTCATCAGTGTCTCGTTGATAGCATTTATCTTGTTTAAAATTACGGTTTTCATATCGGGAGTGATATTCGTTACGATTACGGCAAATTCATCGCCGCCGATCCGTGCGGGATAATCTGTGGAACGAAAACTTTTTTCCAGTAATTTTGCAACCTTTTTTAAAACGTCGTCCCCGGTTTCATGGCCATAGCCGTCATTGACCAGTTTGAATTTATCTACGTCAATGATCAGAAATGCGAATGGATCCGTGTAGGTTTTAAAAGCGGTTTTTAACTGTTCAAATGCTCCGCGGTTCATGATTCCCGTCAGCGGGTCGTGTTCCGCCTGATGGCGCAGGATCAGCTCATTGGCGGCGTTGAGTTCAAAAATATTGTTGTAAGTAAACGCCAGATACTTAAATTCATAGGAGCCTGTGATTTCCAGCCGTTTTTCATGTTTGATATTGTTGATGTAAATCTGCAGAGGTTTGATGATCAGGCGTATGATTAAAATAAAGATCAATATATTTTCAATAAATAAAATACTGATCAAAATCTGCTGATTTCGCATCGTCCGCTTTAGGTTCAGCGTGCTTGCCTGTTGTTTTTGGCGCGAATCTATTAAAATTGCATCGAGAAAATTTGTGATATTTCTGGAAATTGATTTTTTGGCATTCTGATAATCGGAACCAAAAACCAAATCCTGTGCCTTTTCGATCATCTGTTTCGGTGAAAGGGCGGCGTCTTCCGTAGTCAGATCGATCTGTTCTACATCGGAATAATTTGTCATGCTATAATGATTTGCGGCTGCAATTAATTTCATGGAATACATTTCTGTCTGCATCAGTTCGTTGGATTCGTTTAGGGCAGTCCGAAGATAATCAGAAGTCTTACTGCTGATGTCATAATCTCCCAATTGATCCAAGACAGTATCCCTTCGTTTTGTACTGTAGATTTCTTTGAAATAATTCATCAGATACTGTTTGTCCATGGTAACTGTAAAAAGACGTACCTGTTCTGTCAGATAGTCGGACCCTTCGGAGACAAGCGCCGCATTTTTCTGGCAGGCATTTGCGTGTTCTGTGGCGGATACCATAATATCATATTTTTGCAGGGCATGGACCGTTGCCCATAAAAGAAGAACGTAAAGTATACAGGAAATCGAAATCATAACGACATTTAACGTCCGTATTTTGATTCCTCTGATTTGTATTTTTCTGTCTGTTCCCATTTGAGTTCACTGCCTTTCCTAGTATAGATTCAGAAACCGCTGTTTCTATTATACCGGATTCCGGAAAACATTGGTAGTATTTCATGAAAATATATTTTAGAAGTTACACGTTGTTTTTTTCCCTGACAGTCGTTATAATTGAAAGAGATTTGGGGAGGGTATATGGATGAAGATACTGTTAGTGGCAGTGAATGCAAAATATATTCATTCAAATCCGGCGATTTACAGTCTTTTATCGTACGCCGGAAATTACCGGGAGTTTATCGAGACGGCTGAATTTACGATCAACCATCGAAAAGAATATATTTTACAGGAAATCTATAAGAAAAAACCGGATGTGTTATGCTTTTCCTGTTATATTTGGAATATAACATATGTGAGAGAAATTGCGGCAGAATTTCATAAGTTAAAGCCGGAGGTTCCTGTTTGGGCGGGCGGTCCGGAAGTATCTTATGAAACGAGCGCATTTCTGAAACAAAATCCCGCTTTTTTTGGCGTTATGGCAGGAGAGGGAGAAGTATCTTTTTTGGAATTGGCAGAATACTATTGCGGGGAAACGGGAAAAGAGCTTTTGGAGATTTCAGGAATCGTATTTCGGGAAACCAATCCGAAACGGCATTCATCCGGTATCTGCCAGACGCCGCAGAGAATACCTTTGGATTTAAGCAGTCTTCCGTTTCCGTATCGTGATCTGCGGGGATTTGAACACAGGTTTGTATATTATGAATCCGGCAGAGGCTGTCCGTTTTCGTGCAGTTACTGTCTTTCTTCGGTCGATAAAAAACTGCGGTTTCGCGATATAGAGCTGGTAAAAGAAGAACTTTTGTTTTTTATAGAACGGGAAGTTCAGCAGGTTAAATTTGTAGACCGGACGTTTAACTGCAATCATGCACATGCGATGGAAATCTGGAGATTTATCCGGGAGAATGACCGCGGAAAGACAAATTTCCATTTTGAAATTGCGGCAGATCTTTTAACAGAGGAAGAACTTGAATTTCTGTCGTCGCTGCGGCCCGGGTTGGTTCAGTTTGAAATCGGCGTGCAGTCGACCAATCCGGAGACGATTCAGGAGATCCGAAGGACAATGCAATTATCGAAAGTTGCTTTGGCAGTGCAAAGGATTCAGGCGGCCGGCAATATCCATATCCATTTGGATTTGATCGCAGGACTTCCGTATGAGGGATACGAGAGATTTGCCCGGTCCTTTTGTGATATTTATGCATTAAAGCCCGATCAGCTGCAGCTGGGATTTTTAAAAGTGCTGAAAGGTTCGTATCTATATGAACGCAGGGTGGCGTATGGCCTGGTTTATTTTGATAACCCGCCATATGAAGTGATGCAGACGAATTGGATTTCCTATGACGAAATCCTAAACATAAAGCTGGCGGAAGAAATGCTGGAGGTATATTATAACAGCGGACAGTTTGAAGTAACGATGAAGCTGTGTGACGTGGTATATCCGGATGCGTTTGCTTTTTATCAAAAACTGGGCGTCTACTGTGAGGAACATGGGTATCTTTCCATGCAGCATACGAGGATCCGCCGGTCAGAGATTTTATTGGAATTTTTGGAGGCAGACGCAAGAATGCCGATCGATCTGGTCAAAGAGTCTCTGTTATATGATTTGTATTACCGAGAGAACATGAAGAGCCGTCCGTACTGGGCAAGAAAACCGATTGCATTTGCCCATATTACAAAGAAATTCTGCAAAAAAGGAATCCTTTCGCATATCGAGCCGTTTTTCTATCATTTTCCCAAAAAAGAAGAGCGGAGTGTGAAAGAATTGCCGAGGCGGCTTTCGGAAGAGGTTTATGTATTATTTGAATACGATAAGCGCGACGCGCTTACTCATCAGGCAAAAACGACAGAATATACCGCAAGGGAGGTAACCGTTGGATGAAAAAACGTACCAAAGAAATTTTAAAAAGGCTGGACGAGGCGTACGGGACAGAGTATATCTGCTATTTGAATCATAATACGCCGTGGCAGCTGTTAATTGCAGTGATGCTGAGCGCGCAGTGTACCGATGCAAGGGTCAATATCGTAACAAAAGATTTATTTGTCAAATATGATACGCTGGAGAAATTTGCCGAAGCAGATTTGGAAGAACTGGAAGAAGACATCCGTTCGACCGGATTTTACCACAATAAGGCAAAAAATATTATTGCATGTACAAGGGCTCTGCTGGAAAAACATAACGGAGAAGTACCGCGTTCCCTGGAAGAGCTGACGGCGCTGGCAGGCGTGGGACGAAAAACGGCAAACGTTATCCGCGGCAATGTGTATCATGATCCGAGTATCGTGGTGGATACGCATGTAAAGCGGATTTCCAAACGCCTGGGATTTACGGAGAATGACGATCCGACAAAGGTAGAGATGGATCTGATGAAAGTTCTGCCGAAAGACCACTGGATTCTTTACAATATTCAGATCATTACGTTTGGCCGTCAAATCTGCAGTGCCAGAAGCCCAAAATGCGCCGAATGTTTTTTGAGTGATATCTGTACGGCAGCGGACAGGAGTTCGTGAGACAGCGTGTGTAAAGTATACATAAAATTATAGCAGAGGTGTAGATATGCATCAACAATATCAAAAAGCGAAAACAGGAAAAATCCTGCTGGTCTGTTTTACCGTGTGTTCCGTCATCTATCTGGCGTTGTTGTATTGGATCAACCAGAGAGTTGACGTTGCTGACATATCCGGGTGTGAAACGGCAGGGGCGGAGGATATGGAGTATAAAATCGAAAAAGTAAGCTGTATGTATGATTATATCGATATCAGGGGCTATGCGTATCAGCCCGGCGTAAGCCTGCTTACGGCAGATACGGAGCTTTTGGCGTATGATGCGGCTTCCGGTTTATATTACAGGCTTCCTACAGAACAAGTCAAAAAGCCGAAGCTGACGAAACAGGCGGACGACGGATGTAATTATGACTATGCGCAGTTTCGGTCAGTTACGCTGCAGAAGAAGATTCCGGACGGCAGCAGGATCTGTATCTGGTATAAAGGAAACGGAGCCAATACATTGATTCAGACAGATGAAGTGATTTATTACTAGGAGAAGACGATGGACAAGCTGAAGGGTTATATGAAATCTGTTACTCAAAAAAAATATCTGCCGTTTTGGGTTTTTGCCGTGGTGATGGGGATTTACCATGTGATTATGCGGGAACCGGAGGGATCGGACGCGATGTGGTTTTTCCGTAATCAGCTGGATACGTATACGCTGACGGACTATCTGAACATGCGGTATGATACCTGGTCGTCCAGGCTTTTGATCGAGGCCGTTCTGGTGTACATTTCCAGAAATATTTTGGCCTGGAAACTATTGGACTTTGTGTTCTGGATGTTTTTGGCATGGGCTTTGGTATGGATATTTCCGGAGGAGAAACGGGAGACGGCGTCCTGTTTCATCGTCGGCATCTTACTGCTCTATCCGATGTGGGATCTTCGGACAGCGGGATGGATTGCGACGAGCGTAAATTATTCCTGGCCCCTGGCGCTCGGCGTCTTTTCTCTCCATGGGACGGCGCGGACGTTTCGCGGACAGAAAACCTCTGTGTATATGTGGATCCTGTATAGTTTGGCAGCGTTATACGCCGCCAATATGGAACAGATGGCGGCAGTATTGTTTGGCATTAACTTCTGTGCGGCGGTCTGTTTTGCCCTGGAAAAAAGACCATGGAAGCAATATGCCGGGACGCTCGGTGTAACCGCGATTGCCGCGGCAGAGCTGATTTTTATTTTTACGTGTCCGGGAAACGGAGCCAGAAAAGAACAGGAAATCATCAATTGGATGCCGGATTTTGGCTCGTATCATTTGCTGGATAAAGTCAGTATGGGATTTGTAGATACGATGCATCACCTGATCGCTTCGGGAAATCTGATTTACTTATGTTATACGGGATGCTTGGCATGGATTGTATGTTTGAAAACGAAAGACGTAAGGATCCGATTTGCCGCAGCGGTTCCCGTGGGAATGAATCTTTGGTTTGTTGCGGGATCGGATATGATGGAACGGTATTTTCCGGGGTTTTTCAAGCTTATGGAAAAGAATGCGTTTATCTGCGGAAGTAATTACCATCTGGCGGCAAATTATATTCCGACGGTACTCTATTTACTGCTGGCTGGCTGCATGTTAGTTTCGTTTGTAACCGTGTGCGAAAGCTATTTTGAACTGTTCGGACAGGGAATTCTTTTGGCGCTTGGGCTTGCCTCGCGGATTGTCATGGGATTTACTCCGACCATTTATGTTTCGCAGGAGCGGACATTTTTCTATTTGTATATCATCTTCGGGATCAGCGGGGCGTTCTTTTTACAGCAGAATTTCAGTCTGCTAAAAAAACATCCCCGGCTGTATGAAGCGTTGAAATTATCGGCTGTTTTTCTGGTCTTCATCGGAGTGGCTGCAAACCTTGCGGAAATTGGGAGCGTTTAGTATAAAGTTCTGCAGTGTAACGAACCATTTGCTGTTCAGCATGAGCTGGTTGAGACGTACGGAAATATCTGAAAACAGGTAGATCAGCAAAAATGTAGCCACTAAAATACAGCTTTCCTGCAGAACGGTCAGTTTGTATTTGGAAAAAAGTCCCAGCACCTGTCCCATGACGACGTGCTGCAGCAGGAAAATGGCATAAGAAATTTTACCCGTATATTGAAAAAACGGCGTTACCTTTTTCAGTTTCATGATCTGGCTTCCCAGTGAATAAAACAGCAGGAAGAGTCCGATGGAAATGACCTGTGCGCACAGGAAGGGATCGAACGGTACCCGAATAAATATGAAAATCAGAGCGGCGCCGCCGAAACATGCCGTCACCCATCTACGCGAAAGAAAGCTGCGGTATTCGATAAAAAGCATTCCGAGCCAGAATGCAAACAGGCAGACGATCAGGTTGCGTTCCCGCTGGATCATAAAATAAGGCATCGGCCAGTGCAGTGCGAGCGTTCCTGCGCCGAGCAGAAGCGTCGTTAAGATCCTGCAGCGCTTCATGCACCAGGTAAGCAGCGGGTAAAGCAGGTAAAGGCAGACAAGGGCGCCTAAAAACCATTCTCCGATAAAATAGTAATTCTGCGGATAACGGTACGATAAATACCCATCCATGCCGCAGAGCGTCAAAAGCATGGTTTTAGGGCTTCCGTTATAAAAAAGAGTGCCGCCGGTTACGGCTTTTTGGTAAAAAAGAAAGAACCAGAGCATATAAAACATCGGGAACAGCCCTTTGAACCTTCCCCAGTAATAGGTTTTCAGAGAAGAGAATTTCAGGCTGGAATAGTTGTAATAAAGGGAAGCCCCGGAGAGCATGAAAAAGATATTTACGCTTGTGTTTTCTCCCCATACGCCGTTGGCATGTGTATAGAACAGGGGGAAATTTCCATACTGCGGCGTTGTGTTGCAGATACATGCAAAGTGATAGATGACGATAATCCATGCAGTTACACTGCGCATAAAGTCAAAGCTTTCGATCCGTTCTTTTTTCATATACTCGTACTTCCTCTCATTTTTGTCCGTATTTCAAAATCATTGTACCATATCCGAAAAAAAATGTATCCGGTTTCACATTTTTTTAACAATTTAAAGAAAATATAAGAATTGGAATCGAAGATTTATGTTGAGAAGAACCGTTTCCATATGTTATAATGTACGCATATTTTTTTGCAGCGGAAAAAAACACATATAGGAGACATGCGCTATGAGAAAGTTACGATGGGGATGGAAACAGGGAGCGGTACTCTTTTTGGCGGTTATGCTGTTTATAGCTGCGGCGTCATGGGGCGGGAAGGATGCGCAGGCGGCGCAGATGTCCAAAGCAGCTTTGAACAAGCAGGTATTGACCATGACGCCGGCGACGACGAAAAAGCTGAAGCTCAACGGAGCCGCATCCGGCGTCCGGTGGTCGAGCAGCAACAAAAAAGTAGCCGTCGTAGACCAGACGGGAAAGATTACGGCTAAGAAAAAAGGAAAAGCAAAAATAAAAGCAACCAGCGGCAAAGAGACCTACGTCTGCCAGCTGACTGTCGCATACGGATCGTACAAGACGTCGGACGGAATGAAATATCAGGATGTCAAGGGGACGTTTGCCTATACCGGGCGCTGGTTTAAAAAAAGCATAGGCGGAGGAAGATATCCGTTTACCAGCACGGACGGAAGCGCATTTTATTTTAAGGTGGTCGGAACGAAATATGTCAACATCAGTTTTGTTTCCAATACGTCTGCCGGAAAGCCCTACTTTGCCTATTCCGTAGACGGGAAAGCGATGAACCGCCAGAAGATCAATAAGGGCAAAATAAACGTCGGAAATACCAAGACGCACTATGTCCGCGTGGTCGTCGACGCGATGTCGGAGAAAGAGAACCGCTGGACGGGAGAGGCAGGCGTGGCGGTCAAAAGCATTCAGCCGGTGACAAAGGGCGGCGTTATTTCGGCGGTCAACCCCCAAAATAAGACCGTTGCATTTTATGGCGACAGCATTACGCAGGGAGTCCGTGCGCTGAATATGGCGCTGACTCCGTTTGGAACCAGTGCAACGCACAGTTACGCATGGTATTGTGCAGAAAAACTGAAATATGTGCCGTATTTTGCCGGTTACGGCGGTTCCGGGATTATTCAGTCCGGCTCCTTTACCAACTGCATCAACACAATCGAGCGGTTTTCTGCGGGCAGGAAAGCGGAATCGTTTGATGCGGATGTGATTGTGGTCGAGCATGGGACGAATGATGTCTATACGCATGGAACGGCGTTTTTAAACGAATATAGGCGGGTGGTGACGACTCTTCACAAAAAGCATCCGAAGGCTAAGATTTTGTTAATGATACCCTTTACGCAGATTCATGCCGATTCAATCCGGAAAGTGGCGGCTTCCCATAAAAAGTATTGCAAAGTAGTGGAAACGAGTTCCTGGAAATTATCCTATACGGACGGGCTGCATCCGAATACTTCGGGAGCAAAGAAAGCGGGCGTAAATCTGGCAAAAAAAATCAAGTCCGCCATAAAGTGATCCGATGCTGAACGATTATATCGCGGTTGATTTGGAAATGACCGGGTTAGATGCAAAAAAAGACCGAATTTTAGAAATCGGCGCAGTCCGGGTAAAGGAGAAACGGATAGACAGAACCTTTTCCAGGATGATTCGCCAGCAGGAGCCATTGGATGAGAGAATTACGGCGTTGACGGGAATTACCGATCAGATGGCGGCGTCCGGATCCGAACTGGATACGGCGATGGCTGACTTTCTGGAGTTTGCCGGAGATCTTATCTGGATCGGACATAGTATTATGCAGGACTATAAATTTGTCCGGCAGTGGGAAGTGAATCATCGGATCAAGCGGCAGTGTTTTGCCGTAGATACCTTAAAGATTGCAAGAAAATGCCTGCCCGAACTGGAAAAGAAGACGCTGGATTTTCTGTGCGGGCACTTTAAGATAATAAGAGGGGCAAGGCATCGTGCATTAGAGGATGCCTTAGCCGCCCAGGTGTTATATGAAACCTTAGAAGAGAAATTTTTTGAAAAAGAGCCTGGGCTGTTTGCCGGCAGGGAGCTGCAGTACCGCGTCAAGCGGCAGACCCCGGCGACGCCCAGGCAAAAAAAATACTTGAAGGATCTGGCGGAATATCATAATATAGAACTGGATCTTTCGGCAAAGCAGCTGACCAGAAGCGAAGCTTCCCGACTGACGGACCAGATCATCCGGCAGTACGGAAAACGGCAGGTGAAATAAAACGGTCTATGCTTCGTTTACGCAGAATGTTTCCAGTTTTTTTAAAGCTGCGGCAGCGTATTTTTTATCTGTGCCGGAAAGCAGTTCGATCAGTCTGCGAATCTTTTCCGGTTCGGACTGCTTATCGTAGATTTCTGCAAGAAGAACATAAATATTGCTGTATTCTAAGTTCAGCGATACGGCGTATTCTAAAATGGCAGCGGCGGCTTCTGTCCGGTCCAGCGCTAACTGCCTTTCGGCATATGTATGCAGCGCTTCGCAGAGAATCTGATAACAGTCGTCGCAGGCGCTTAACGTTTTAAAATTGGCGGGACCGTACATCCGTTTTAACTGCGTATTGGTGTAATCGGACAGGTTGATGATTTTCCGCATGGAGAGTTCCACCAGAACGATTTCACAGGAAGTTAAACTTTCGTGCGGGTATTCGTTGATCGGCAGAGCGTCAATGTCAAAGTGCAGATAGTCCAGATCGGAAATATCCTGTTTTCGGGTGGAGTTGGCAATGCGTTCCTGCTCCAGAAAATTTTCGTTGGCTTTCTGCTGGCTGCGCGTTTGTCTTCTGCGCCTGTGGGCAAGGACAGCGATAAAGATAACAAAAGCAATAAAGAAATACGGAACTGGAAGACTGGTAAAAGTAATTGGTAGGTTCATAATGGTCGGTATCCTTTCTGTAAATTAAATTTGAATGAGGTGATAATAAAATGAATCATTTTTTTAACCCGAAAAGAAATCGCATCATCGCCGGGATTATTGTGATTTTTCTGATCGCATCTATGCTCCTGACGGCAGTTGTCTCTTTTCTTGGGTAGCTTTATATGTAACAAATATACAGAAAAAGCAGGTATATGTCAATAATATTCGTTGAAATGTATCTTGAAAAGTGTATAGAAGTTGTTTTAAAATGACAAATGTATCAAAATAAAAAGGAATTGAAAAACAGAGAGGATGATTCTATGAAGAAATATGTAAAATTACTTCCGTTGTTTGTTTTGACATTTACGGTTGGCTTTGCAGGACATTCCCTGATGACGGTCGGTGCAGAAGAGGAAGATGTGATTCCGAATACGGTATATATCGGCGATATCGATGTGAGCGGAATGACGGTGGAGGAAGCAAAACGGGAAGTTTCCGATTATGTCGATTCCCTGCAGAATAAAGTGTTTACGCTGACGACGGGAGATAAGAGCATTCAGGTATCCGCAGAGGATCTTGGACTTGACATTGCAAATCCGGAAGTGGTGGAGGAAGCGGCGAATCTTGGCAAGACCGGCAATCTGATCGCCCGTTACAAAGACAAAAAAGATCTGGAAAAAGAGCCCAAGAAATTAAAAATCCTGTTTGGCACGGACGAAGAAAAAGTGGAACGCGTGCTCGGCTCCAACATTGAAAATCTGAATCAGGAAGCAGTTAACTGCGGGCTTTCGCGTGAGAACGGAAGTTTTACGATCATTGACGGAGCCGACGGTATCGAAGTCAATGTTTCGGAATCGATTCAGGCGATTCAGGACTATTTCAAACAGGAATGGGATATGGCGCAGTCTACCATTGACTTAAAGACGGAAGTGACGAAACCGCAGGGAACTGAAGAAGAGCTGTCCAAAGTAAAAGACGTGCTCGGATCGTTCCATACGGATTACAGTTCTTCCGCCGCAGGAAGAGCGAAAAACGTACAAAACGGCGCTGCGAAGATCAACGGTTCTGTGATATATCCGGGAGAACAGTTCTCCGTATATAAAGCAGTCAGTCCGTTTGATGCCGAAAACGGCTATGAACTGGCAGGATCTTACGAAAACGGAACGACCGTACAGACTTACGGCGGCGGAATCTGCCAGGTTTCCACGACGCTTTACAATGCGGTGATCCTTTCGGAGCTGCAGGTGGACGAACGGTTTAACCATTCGATGATCGTTACTTATGTGAAACCTTCCATGGATGCGGCGATTGCAGGAACGTCCAAAGACCTGAAATTTACGAATAATACGGACGCTCCGATCTATATTGAAGGATATACCAGCGGCGGACAGATTTATTTTACCATTTATGGAGAAGAAACGCGTCCTGAAAACCGGGAAATTTCTTTTGTCAGCGAGACACTCAGCCAGACAGATCCCGGTGTAACGCTTCAGGCAGACGGATCGCACGGAATCGGCTATTTTGCGACGGTTTCCAGCGCGCATACGGGATATACGGCAAAGTTATGGAAAGTAGTTACGGTGAACGGCGTGGAAGAAAGCCGGACAGAGTTTAACAGCAGCCGGTACAATCCGTCCAATAAAATTCTTGCCGTGGGTACCGCTACCGATAATCCGGAAGCGGCTGCGCAGATGGCGGCTGCGATTGCATCCGGAGACGAGGCGACGGTCCGAAATGTGGTAGCGGCGCTGGCGGGAGATCCGGCGGCACAGGCGGCGCTGCAGGCAGCGGCGGAACAGGCAGCGGCACAGCAGCCTCCTGCAGAACAGCCTCCCGCGGAACAGCCTCCGGCAGAACAGCCCCCGGCGGAGCAACCTCCTGCCAATCAGGAACCCATAGACCAATAGGCATGTCAGAATACAAGAAAGATATATGGAATTGTGTAAGGCTGTCTTTTTAGACAGCCTTATTGTGAGGAAATATGAAAATAGGAAAAGTACCGGAGAGCGTGCTGAAGCGCTCTGTGTTAAAACAAATTCATACAAAACGAAACGAGGTATTGCAGGGCGCGGCTGTCGGAGAAGACTGTGCGGCGATGAAGCTGAACGAGGATGAAATTTTTGTGATTTCTACGGATCCGATTACGGGAACGTCGGAAGATATCGGCAGCCTGGCGATTCAGGTTACGTTAAATGACCTGGCAAGTGCAGGGGCGGAGCCGGTCGGCGTGATGCTTACCGTGCTTTTGCCGCAAGAGATTACCGAACAGGAGATCCGGACGATGGTCTCTCAGGCAGAAGAGGCCTGCCGTCTGGCAAATGTCCAGATCATGGGAGGACATACGGAGGTGACTTCTGCGGTAATACGTCCGGTGATTACCGTAACGGGAATCGGAAAAGTAAAAGAAAACGGGCTGGTGTCCACATCCGGCGTAACGGCAGGTATGGATATCGTTTTGACGAAATGGGCGGGATTAGAAGGAACTTCGATCCTTGCCAAAGAAAAAAAAGAAGAGTTGTCTGCGCGCTTTACCGAAGATTTTATTTTGCGGGCGCAGCGGTTTGACCAAATGCTGTCCGTAATGCCGGAGGCGGCAGCCGCCGTCAAGTCCGGTGTAAAAGCCATGCACGATGTGACGGAGGGCGGTATTTTCGGCGCCCTTTGGGAGTTGGCGGAAAGCTCCGGCGTCGGACTGGAAATTGAATTGAAAAAGATTCCTCTCAAGCAGGAAACGGTGGAAATCTGTGAGTTTTTCGGCATCAATCCCTATGGTTTGATATCCAGCGGCGCAATGCTGATGGCATCAAACGACGGCAGCCGGCTGGTCATGGATTTGAAAAAAGCAGGGATTGCAGCGTGTATGATCGGAAAAGCGACAGAAGGAAACGACCGTGTGCTGCTCAACGGGGAAGAACGCAGGTTTTTGGAACCGCCGAAAGCGGATGAATTGTATCAGGTAATTTAAGCGGAAAGGGAGAATCGGAATGCGTGAAAAAATATTGGCTTTTATAGAGAAAAACAGCCGGATCGATTTAAAAGAACTGGCAATTGTGCTTGGCGTTACGGAATCTGCGGTAGTGAACGAACTGGAAGCCATGGAAGAAGAGCATATTATCTGCGGATACCATACTTTGATCAATTGGGAAAAGACCGGGATCGAAAAAGTGACGGCAATGATCGAAGTACGCGTGACGCCGCAGAGAGGTATGGGCTTTGATAAGGTGGCGGAGCGGATCTACAACTATCCGGAGGTGGAGTCGGTTTATCTGATTTCCGGAGGATTCGATTTTATGGTGATTCTGGAGGGGAAAACGTTACGGGAAGTATCGCAGTTCGTATCGGAGAAATTGTCTCCGCAGGATTCCATTTTATCTACCAAAACGAATTTTATTTTAAAAAAATACAAAGACCACGGGACGATCATGTCAGAACCTGTAAAAGATGAAAGGATGAAGATAACGCCATGAGAAATCCATTGTCGAAAACGATTGTAGAGATAGAGCCGTCGGGCATCCGTAAATTTTTTGATATCGTTAATGAAATGCAGGAGGCAATTTCGCTTGGCGTCGGCGAACCGGATTTCGATACGCCCTGGCACATCCGGGACGAAGGAATCTATTCTCTGGAAAAAGGAAGAACGTTTTATACTTCCAATGCGGGACTCAAAGAGTTAAAAACAGAGATTGCAAAGTATATGAACCGCAGGTTCGATCTTACATACGATCCTGACCATGAAATTTTAGTCACGGTAGGAGGAAGCGAAGCAATCGATATTGCAATGCGTGCAATGCTGGATCCGGGAGACGAAGTATTAATTCCGCAGCCTAGTTTTGTCTGTTATCCGCCGTGCGCTACGCTTGCAAACGGCGTTCCGGTGATTATTGAATTAAAAGCGGAAAATGAATTCCGCCTGACGGCAAAGGAACTGGAAGCGGCGGTCACACCGAAGACAAAGCTGCTTGTTCTACCGTTTCCGAACAATCCGACGGGTTCGATCATGGAACGCGGCGATCTGGAAGAAATTGCAGAAGTGATTATCCGGCATGATCTGTATGTACTGAGTGACGAAATCTATTCGGAACTGACTTACGGGGATACGTCCCATGTATCGATCGCTTCGCTTCCCGGTATGCGGGAGCGGACGATTGTCATTAACGGGTTTTCCAAAGCTTATGCCATGACGGGGTGGCGTCTCGGCTATGCCTGCGGACCGAGGCTGATTCTCGAGCAGATGTTTAAAATTCATCAGTTTGCGATTATGTGCGCGCCGACGACCAGCCAGTATGCGGCGGTTGAGGCGATGAAAAACGGAGACGAGGATGTAGCCCGCATGCGGGAGGAATACGACGGCAGAAGGCGGTACCTGCTGTATCGGTTCCGGGAGATGGGAATGGAATGTTTCGAGCCCTACGGCGCTTTTTATATGTTTCCCTGTATCCGTGAATTTGGCATGACTTCAGAAGAATTTGCCGAGCGTCTGTTGGAAAGCGAGAAAGTGGCAGTCGTTCCGGGAACGGCGTTTGGCGCCTGCGGAGAAGGCTTTGTGCGGATTTCTTACGCTTCTTCGCTGGAGAATTTAAAAGAGGCGCTGGAGCGGATCGAACATTTTATCGGAAAGCTGAGGAAGTAAGATGGCGCAATTGAACATCGTATTGTATGAGCCGGAAATTCCGTCAAATACCGGAAATATCGGAAGAACCTGTGCGGCGACAAATACAAGGCTGCATTTGATCGAACCATTAGGATTTCGTTTAAGCGAAAAAGAGATCCGCCGCGCCGGTATGGATTACTGGCAGGAATTGGACGTAACCAGATACCTTCACTGGGAGGATTTTTTGGAAAAAAATCCGAATGCCAAAATTTATATGGCGACGACGAAAGCAAGGCAGACGTATACGGAAGTATCTTATGAGCCGGATTGTTATCTGATGTTCGGAAAAGAAAGCGCGGGAATTCCGGAAGAAATTCTGATTCGGTACCCAAAGCAGTGCATCAGGATTCCGATGGCGGGGCAGATGCGGTCTTTAAATCTTTCCAATTCTGCGGCGATCGTTTTGTATGAGGCGCTGCGCCAGAACGGATTTTCGCATATGAAGCTGACGGGAGAACTGCATCGCATGCACTGGGAAGAATAGGGGATTAAGATCACATGGGAATCATTCAGGCAAATCAATTGGTCCATGAATATATACGGCGGGATGAAGAAGGGAACGTGGAGTCTATTCAGGCAGCCATAGACGGTGTGGACCTGGATATAGAAGCCGGCGCTTTTATAGCCGTTTTGGGACACAACGGTTCCGGTAAATCCACGCTTGCCAAGCATATCAACGCGCTTCTTTGGCCAAGCGAAGGAACACTTTATGTAGACGGCAAGAATACTTCGGATGCAGAAGCCATTTATGAGATCCGCCGTGCGGCAGGTATGGTATTTCAGAATCCGGACAATCAGATCATTGCAAGCGTCGTAGAAGAGGACGTGGGGTTTGGACCGGAAAATATGGGGATTGAAACAGAAGAGATCTGGACGCGCGTGAAAGAAAGCTTAGCGTCCGTCGGAATGCTCAAATACCGCAGCCATTCACCGAACCGTCTTTCCGGCGGACAGAAGCAGCGCGTAGCGATCGCGGGTGTGATGGCAATGGAACCCAAATGTATTATTTTAGATGAACCGACGGCAATGCTGGATCCAAACGGCAGAAAAGAAGTGTTGCGCGCCGTTCATACGCTGAATAAGCAGAAAGGCGTGACGATTCTTCTGATCACGCATTATATGGAAGAGGTTGTGGATGCCGATTATGTTTATGTGATGGAAAAAGGGAAGATCGTGATGCAGGGGGCGCCGAGGGAGCTGTTTTCCAGAGTGGACGAGCTGAAAGAACATCGTCTGGATGTGCCGCAGATTACTCTGCTGGCACATGAACTTAAGAAAGAAGGCATCCCTCTTCCGGCAGGGATATTGACCAGACAGGAGTTAATCGGGGAACTGGTACGGTTCTACAGGAGCAGAGAATAAATATGTCAATTATTTTGGATAAAGTCAATTATGTCTACAGTGCGGGAAGCGCATACGAAATACAGGCGTTGAAACAGATCGATTTACAGATCGCCGACGGGGAATTTATCGGAATTATCGGACATACAGGTTCCGGCAAATCGACGCTGATTCAGCATTTCAACGGATTGATGCGGGCAACTTCCGGCGGTATTTATTTCAACGGCAGAGATATTTACGAAGAGGATTACGACAGGAAAGAGCTGCGCACGAAAGTGGGTCTTGTATTTCAATATCCGGAGCATCAGTTATTTGAGACGACGATTTTCGACGACGTCTGTTTCGGACCGAGAAATCAGGGACTGGACAAGGATACGGCAGGGCTGCGTGCATTTGAAGCGTTAAAGAGTGTAGGTATACCGGAATCGGTCTATTATCAGTCTCCGTTTGATCTTTCCGGCGGCCAGAAACGCAGGGTTGCCATTGCGGGCGTGCTTGCCATGCGTCCAGAGGTTTTGATTCTGGATGAGCCGACCGCAGGCTTAGATCCTGCGGGGCGGGATGAGATTTTGGATATGATCGCCAAGATGCACAGAGAACAGAACATGACGGTTCTTTTGGTTTCCCACAGCATGGAAGACGTTGCAAAATATGTGGAACGGATTATCGTGATGAACGACGGGGAAATTATGTATGACGGAACGCCGAAAGAAGTGTTTGTCCATTATAAAGAGCTGGAGGCAGTCGGGCTTGCCGCTCCTTCGGTGACGTATCTGATGCATGAACTGAAAGAACAGGGGCTGCCTGCAGACACGTCTGCCACAACGGTAGAAGAAGCAAAAAAAAGCATTCTGCAGCTATTTAAGTAAAAGGAAAGATTTATGTTAAGAGACATTACAATCGGTCAATATTATCCGGCAAATTCTATCATTCATAAACTGGATCCCCGCGTGAAGCTGGCAGGGGCTCTGGTTTATATTATCTCACTCTTTACCTTTCGGGGATGGGCAGGCTTTTTGCTTGTGACCGTATTTCTGACGGCGGCAATTCGGCTGTCTGCGGTTCCGTTTTCCTACATGGTGAAAGGATTGAGAGCTATTGTGATCCTGCTTGTCATTACGGCGGCGTTCAATTTGTTTTTAACCCCCGGCAAAGAGGTTCTTTTGCATGTATGGATTTTTACCGTTACAATGGAAGGCGTGAAAAATGCCGCATTTATGCTGGTTCGCCTGATCTATCTGATCGTTGGGACGTCGATTATGACGCTGACAACGACGCCGAATCATTTAACGGACGGACTGGAAAAAGCATTGTCGCCGCTTTCTGCCGTACATGTTCCGGTACATGCCGTTGCGATGATGATGTCGATCGCACTGCGGTTTATACCGATTCTGATCGAAGAGACGGATATCATTATGAAAGCGCAGATGGCAAGAGGCGCGGATTTTGAAAACGGAAACTTAATCAAAAGGGCAAAAAACATGGTTCCTCTGCTGGTGCCGCTGTTTGTAAGCGCGTTCCGGCGTGCGGACGATCTGGCGATGGCAATGGAAGCGAGGTGTTATGTGGGCGGAAAAGGAAGGACGAAAATGAAACCTCTGCGCTATGCTGCAAGAGACCGTCTGGCATATCTGATTTTGCTATCTTATCTGACAGGGATTATTTTGCTGCGTATCTTTGTATAAACACAGGACAGAAGGAGGGCGTTATGCGCGTACAGCTTACCGTAGCTTATGACGGAACAAATTATCACGGCTGGCAGCTTCAGCCGAACGGAATTACGATAGAGTCTGTGTTAAATCAGGCTCTTTTTGATTTACTGGGGGAGACGATTACCGTCACCGGCGCAAGCCGAACGGATGCCGGCGTGCATTCTCTGGGAAATCTTGCCGTTTTTGACACAAATACAAGAATTCCGGCAGAAAAACTTTCTTATGCCTTAAATCAGAGGCTTCCGGAGGATGTTGTCGTACAGGAATCCAAAGAAGTGCCGCAGGATTTTCATCCAAGGCGCTGTGCCAGCAGAAAGACGTATGAATACCGGATTTTAAACCGGAAATTTCCGGATCCTACCAGAAGGCGCAATACGTATTTTTACCACTACGGCCTGGATGTGCAAAAAATGAAAGAAGCGGCGCAGTATCTGGTGGGAGAGCACGACTTTAAAAGTTTTTGTTCCATTCATACTTCGGCGGAAACCACGGTCCGGACGATTTACGGGATAGAAGTGAAACAAGAAGGGGATTTGATTTTGATCCGGGTCACAGGAAGCGGTTTTCTCTACCATATGGTCCGTATCATTGCGGGAACGTTGATTTTAGCGGGAAACGGGCAGATCGCTCCGGAACATGTGCAGGAAATTCTAAAAAAGAAAGACAGGAGCGCCGCGGGTCCGACGGCTCCGGCGCTCGGGCTGACAATGATCGGGATTGAAATGGAAGATGTTTTCTGAATTGTGTTGCGATTTCTTCCTCTAATAAAAAAGCGGAAAGGGATGGAGGATATGGGAAAACAGAGAATCTTAAAAGCATATCAGAAATTTCTTCTGAAGAAAGGGGTTCCGAAAAGCGCAGATGTAAAATGATAATTTCTATCGGAAAAATGTCACATATTTCTGGTTTTTTCGGACAGGTTATGCTATAATGCAGTCGTTGAAGTAAAATAATAGCAATGGAGGAAATGAAATGAAAGGAAATGTTATTGTAGGACAGTCTGGCGGACCAACCGCCGTTATCAATTCCAGTTTGGCAGGCGTTTATAAAACGGCTCTTGCATGCGGTGCAGGAAAAGTATACGGAATGCGTTACGGAATCGAAGGATTGCTGAATGAGAAATATGTGGATTTATCCGAGCATTTAAAGAGCGATCTTGACGTTGAGATTTTAAAACATACTCCGGCGTCTTATCTTGGGACATGCCGTTATAAACTGCCACCTCACGAGGGAAACGAAGAATTATATGAAAAGATTTTCACGATCTTAGATAAGCTGGAAATCGAAGTTTTCACATATATCGGCGGCAACGATTCCATGGATACGATCAAACAGCTTTCCGATTATGCGGCTGCAAACGGAAAATCCCAGAGATTTATGGGTGTGCCGAAGACAATTGACAACGATCTGCCGATTACCGACCATACGCCGGGATTTGGAAGCGCTGCAAAGTATATCGCGACAAGCGTTAAAGAAGTGATCTGCGACGGCAGAGGCTTTGCCAATACGCCCATGGTTACGATCATTGAAATTATGGGAAGAAACGCAGGATGGCTGACAGCGGCTGCAGCTCTTGCAAAAACCGAGGATTGCGAAGGCGTAGATCTGATTTATCTTCCGGAAGTTGCTTTTGATACCAAAGAATTTGTAGAAGAAGTCAGAGAGATTATGAAGAAAAAGAGCACGGTATTCGTTGCTATTTCCGAAGGAATCCGTACGGCAGACGGCACGTATATCAGCGAGATGGGCGGCGGTTCCGATTATGTAGATGCATTCGGACACAAACAGCTTGCAGGTTCCGCTACGTATCTTGCAAACCTGATCGGAAGCGAGCTTGGCTGCAAGACGCGCGGGATTGAGTTCAGCACACTGCAAAGATGCGCATCCCATATGGCTTCTCTGACCGATATCAACGAAGCGTTTATGGCGGGCGCTGCAGCCGTGAAGGCGGCAGATGAAGGCGAGACAGGAAAGATGCCGGTAATCGAGCGTGTATCGGATTATCCATACCGTACGTCTACCAGCGTATATGATATTCATAAAATTGCCAATGTCGAGAAGATGGTTCCGAGAGAATGGATCAATGAAAAAGGCAACGGCGTGACGGAAGACTTTATCCGTTATGCGCGCCCGTTGATTCAGGGTGAGTTTGCTCCGATCGTGGTGGACGGTCTTCCTGTACATCTTCGTTTGAATGACGGAAGATAAGAAAAATTGACGGTTCGTTAGTTTGTACAAAAAAGCAGGATTATTTCGTCACAATGATGAAATAATCCTGTTTTATCGGTTAAATTCGTTGAAATAACAAGATTCGTTTGTGTTTTTTGTATAATTCTCGAATAGCAAAAAGTAGAGAGACGTGTTAGAGTAATTACAGTAAATGAATTACAAAATTTGAGGAGGATTATAGAAATGGCAAGTTTATCGTTAAAGCATATTTGCAAAGTGTATCCAAATGGATTTGAAGCAGTAAAAGATTTTAACCTTGAGGTGGAGGACAAGGAGTTTATTATTTTCGTAGGTCCGTCCGGATGCGGAAAATCTACCACGCTTCGTATGATCGCCGGACTGGAGGATATTTCATCCGGTGAATTTTCCATCGACGGAAGAGTGGTAAACGATGTAGAGCCGAAAGACCGTGATATTGCCATGGTATTTCAGAACTATGCGTTGTATCCGCATATGACCGTATTTGACAATATGGCGTTTGGATTGAAATTAAGAAAAGTACCGAAGGATGAAATCAAGAAAAAAGTAGAAGAAGCTGCGAAAATTCTTGATCTTGATAAATTATTAGACCGTAAGCCAAAGGCTTTGTCCGGCGGACAGAGACAGCGTGTTGCTATGGGACGTGCGATCGTTCGTAATCCGAAAGTATTCTTAATGGACGAACCGCTCTCCAATCTGGATGCAAAATTAAGGGTTCAGATGCGCGCCGAAATTTCCGCGCTGCATCAGAGACTGGGTGCTACGATCATTTATGTAACGCATGATCAGACAGAGGCTATGACGCTTGGAACGAGAATCGTGGTATTAAAAGACGGCGTGATCATGCAGGTGGATTCACCGATCAAATTGTACAACGAGCCGAATAACTTGTTTGTAGCAGGATTCATCGGATCTCCGCAGATGAACTTCATCGATGCCAAATGTTCGATCGAAGGCGGAAAAGCAGTTCTGTCCTTTGATAAATTTAAAGTTACGTTAACTCCGGAGAAATCCAAGAAGCTTGCAGACGGCGGTTACAACGGAAAAACGGTTCTGCTTGGTATCCGTCCGGATGATATCGGCGATTCACAGAGAGATATGGAGGAATATAAAGACAGCATTATTGAGGCGGACGTATCCGGGTACGAGCTGTTGGGTTCTGAAGTAATCTTATACTTCAATATTGCAGGCGTGAACATGTGTGCAAAAGTGGATTCTGCGACAAAAGCACGTTTCGGTGATCATGTGAAACTGGCTATGAATCCGGAAAGAATTCATGTATTCGACAAGGAAACAGAATTGACGGTTACAAATTAATGATAGGAAACGCAATGTATCGTATCGAAAAGCCGGGCGTATGGATGCCCGGCTTTTTATCAAATTCCCCGGGTTTGCGAGTATTCGATCCGGTTTTTTAGGCTTTCCGATAGTTATTATGGCATAATGCGGGAAGTGTGTACGATAGCAGAAGGAGGGATAGTTTGCTTTCAAATCATAAAATTCAGGCGGCGTTAGAGGAAATGAAAAGTATTTCGCGGATCGAGATGGCTCTTTATAATGAATCCGGAAAGTTATTGGCAGAAACGTTTGACCAGCAGGAAAATTTAGAGACTGTGGTGGCGGGGTTTGCAGAGTCTATGGCGGAGAGCCAGACGTATTCCGGATTCCATTTTTTTAAGGTGGCGGTTGACGGCGAGGTGCTTTATGTGCTTCTTGTAAAATCTTCTACAGAAGAAGCGTATATGGTTGGAAAACTTGCTGTGTGTCAGATCCGTCATCTTGCCGAAGCTTATCAGGAACAGTTTGACCGGAACAGTTTCATGCAGAATATTCTGCTTGGCAATATGCTGGTGGTAGATATGTATAATAAGGCGAGAAAATTTCATATCGAGCAGGCGGAGCGTGTAGTATTTGTGATCGAAATAGAAGGAAAGAAAGATACATACGCCATGGAACTGGTCAAGGGGATGTTTGGAGCATCTGCCAGGGATTTTATTACGGAAGTTGACGAACAGAGCATAGTAATCGTAAAAGATGTTCGGGAATTGAACGAAGAGGAAGAGTTAGAACAGGTTGCCAAAATGATGGTGGATAACTTTCACAGCGAAGCCATGGTACGCGTTCGGGTGGGTTACGGCAACCGCATAGTCAATCTGCAGGATATTACGCGTTCTTACCAGGAGGCGAGAATGGCAATTGAAGTCGGAAAGATTTTTTATGCCGAGAAAGAAACGGTATCTTACAGCAGGCTTGGCATCGGACGCTTGATCTATCAGATTCCGATGAGTTTGTGTGAAATGTTTATCCGGGAAATCTTCGGAGACGAAATTCCAAATGTCTTTTCCGAAGAAAACCTGGTGACCATCCAGAAATTCTTTGAAAACAACCTGAATATTTCGGAGACGGCAAGACAGTTGTTTGTGCACAGGAATACGCTGTTATACCGTCTGGAACGTCTGGAAAAATCACTTGGGCTGGATATTCGTAAATTTGAAGATGCGATGACGTTTAAAATTGCAATGATGGTTCTCTCTAACATGGAGTATCAGAAAGGATAGACCTTTATAACTTGAAAAATCAAGGCATTATGAGGAAGACTCAAATGCCTTGATTTTTTTGTCTGTTTATAGGTTTATCATTGTTGGTAAATGGCATAATATGCAGGAAAATTGCGTAGAACCTGAAGTTCAGCGCAAGCATCCGTCGATGTAAAATAGTATAATCAGCTGCCGGTAAATTATACAGGCAGTCATGTTGTTGCAAAACTTGTGATAGTAAAGAGGAAGTGAATTATGGCAGTAATAGACAGGATTAAATATGACGGAAATAACAATGGACAGCCCTGGATGGTTTCTAAGTATCCCGGCGAACACGAAGACGGACAGAAGGAGCGGACGGAAGAATATTTTTACCGAGACGTGACCAACTTCTCATCTGCAGCGGAAACCGAGGAACAGATCGTAGCGGATAAAGTCAGCTGTACGGGAAAAACGTCGTATGTAAGAAAAAATATTACATATGATTCCATGTCGGTTATTGTCCCGGGCGACAAGTTCAGCTGCGCTATGACAAGAAATGATTATTCGGAAAAAGCGATCCAGGGAATGAAAGCGAAATTGCGGGAAAAGAAAAACCAGCGTTAACAGATCAGGGGATCGGCAAATGGAAGAACTACCAACACAACAGATCCAGGAGATGGCCGAGCAATATTGCCTGTACCGGCCATTGGCGCGCCCGAGGACGAATCTGAAAACGGCTGCTGCTGCCATTGTTTTGTATGGATCCGCCGGTGCTGCAGCGGCTGTATGTTTTATAAAACTGTCTGGGTATCCGGGAATGTCTTCCCTGCTGCCGCATTCTGCAGTTGTTTTTATGCAAGAACATCCCTGTTTGTCAGGCGTTATCCTGTGGATTATGGTCTGTGTGATAATGGGAATTCTGCGGATGCGTTCTATTTTCATTGGACTTGTGCATTTGTACCAGCATTATGCGCCGGAAGATATCAGAAGAAGATGCCTGCTGCAGCCGACCTGTTCAGAATATATGATCTTAGCCATTGAGAAGTACGGGGCGGTCAAAGGCGCGGCCAAAGGAATCCGCCGGCTGTTTTTTACCTGCCGGGGCAATATTTACAGAATAGATTATCCTTACGAATCATGGAAATAAGATGAGCTTTTCATGGTAAGGGGCTGTTGGGAAATCACTTGATTTTCATTCGTTTTCTCAACAGCCCCTTTTTGTTGTGTTTGGATCTAAAATAATTTGTGAAAGCAATCGGGTTTAAGATTATTTGTCCGATTCGGCCAGTTTCATTGCCCGTACTTTTAACGGAAGTCCGAATAAAGTAATAAATCCTTCTGCATCGTGGTGGTCATACAGATCGCCTGTCGTAAAGCTTGCCAGGGATTCGCTGTAAAGAGAGTAGGGGGAAGTGGTTCCGGCTTTGATGATATTGCCTTTGTACAGTTTGAACTTCACTTCTCCGGTGACATATTTCTGGGTAGAGGATACAAATGCGCAGACGGCTTCGCGCAGCGGCGTAAACCATTTTCCTTCATATACGATCTGTGCCAGTTTGTTTCCCATGTCTTTTTTCGTCTCCATGGTAGCGCGGTCCAGTACAAGCTCTTCCAGCTGCTGCTGTGCTTCCATTAAAATGGTTCCGCCCGGAGTTTCATAGACGCCGCGGGATTTCATGCCGACCACGCGGTTTTCTACGATATCAACAATACCGATGCCGTGTTTGCCGCCCAAACGGTTTAATTCACGGATAATATCAGAAACTTTCATTTCTTTGCCGTTGACGGACTTAGGCACGCCCTCTTCAAATGTCATGGTCACATATTCGCCTTCTTCCGGCGCCGCTTCCGGAGAAACGCCAAGGACGAGCAGGTGGTCGTAATTCGGTTCGCAGGCGGGATCTTCCAGTTCCAGTCCTTCATGGCTGATATGCCAGAGATTGCGGTCTCTGCTGTAACTGCTGTCAGCAGAAAACGGAAGGTCGATGCCGTGTGCCTTACAGTATGCAATCTCAGATTCCCTGGAATCCATATTCCATTTGTCATCGCGCCATGCGGCGATAATTTTCAGGTCGGGAGCCAGCGCTTTTATGCCAAGTTCAAAACGAATTTGGTCGTTTCCTTTTCCGGTAGCGCCGTGGCAGATTGCCGTAGCGCCTTCCTTGCGCGCGATTTCCACGAGGCGCTTTGCGATACCCGGACGCGCCATAGAAGTGCCCAGCAGGTATTTATTCTCATAAACGGCTCCTGCCTGTACGCAGGGAATGATGTAATCTTCACAAAATTCATCTACAATATTTTCGATGTATAGCTTGGTCGCGCCGGATAATTTTGCACGTTCCTCAAGACCGTCCAGTTCTTCCTCCTGTCCGCAGTCAATGCAGCAGCAGATCACTTCGTAATCGTAATTTTCCTTCAGCCAAGGGATAATAGCAGTCGTATCCAAACCGCCGGAGTAAGCCAAAACAACCTTTTCTTTCATAATAAAATTTCATCCTTTCTTCTGTTAATGCTAAAGATAATATACAACAAGTTTCCTCAAAACGCAAGTGAAAAAATATGCATAAATATTTCACTCTCATGTACGTTATTTTAGCTAAAATAATAAAAATAAAAGAAAGGCTATTGCATAATTATTCTTAAAAATGTATAATTATGCAAAACGATCTGCAGAAATGCACGGATCATACATCAGAACGGGATCTGTGAGGGATATTTGTTCTGCTTAGATGTACGCTGCTGAAAAGGATGCGATGACATTCTGCCGCATGGTAATTGCCCCAAACTTTACTTTCCTCTTTACGAACATGGGGATTTGTACTAATATAGAATATGCTGCAGTCTGTTTTTATACGGCAGTTATCTGCAGAAAACAGTATATCAGAATGATACAATACAACGATATCATACGGATATCATACATAGAAGAAAGCGGAGTGATAAGGATGATTAAAGCAGGGATTATCGGCGCAACCGGATATGCGGGAGGAGAGCTGGTCAGGATTCTTCTTGGGCACAAGAATGTAGAGATTCGGTGGTATGGGTCGAAAAGCTATATTGACAAAAAATATGCAGATGTGTACCGGAATATGTTTCAGTTAGTGGAGGATGCGTGTCTGGATGATAATATTGCAGAGCTGTCCAGGCAGGTCGATGTTATTTTTACGGCAACGCCGCAGGGATATCTTGCTTCTGTGCTGACGGAGGAAATTTTAAGCCGGGTCAAGGTTGTGGATTTGAGTGCGGATTACAGGATCAAGGATGTTTCTGTTTACGAAGAATGGTATCAGATCAGCCACCGGTCGCCGCAGTTTATTCAAGAAGCAGTATATGGGCTCTGTGAGATCAACAGGGACCAGGTGAAATCTGCAAGGCTGGTTGCAAATCCGGGCTGTTATACGACATGTTCAATTTTGACGGCATATCCTTTGGTAAAGGAGGGGCTGATCGATGCGGATTCTTTGATTATCGATGCAAAGTCAGGAACTTCAGGAGCGGGAAGAGGAGCGAAGGTTCCGAATCTCTTCTGTGAGGTGAATGAAAATATAAAGGCGTACGGCGTGGCGTCCCACAGGCATACGCCGGAAATAGAAGAACAGCTGGGATATGCGGCAGGAAAAGAAATCCGGGTTAGCTTTACGCCGCATCTTGTTCCGATGAACCGTGGAATTTTAGTGACGGAATATGCCGTACTTAAGAAAATGGCGCAAAGTGACGGAAGTTATGCATATCCTTCTTATGAACAGGTAAGGGCGGTTTATGATAAATATTATGCCAAAGAGCAGTTTATCCGTCTGCTGGACCGGGAGGTATGTCCGGAAACCAAATGGGTAGAAGGCAGTAATTTTACGGATATTAATTTTAAAATCGATGAGAGAACGGGCCGCATTGTTTTAATGGGCGCTTTGGATAATCTGGTAAAGGGAGCGGCAGGACAGGCGGTTCAGAATATGAATCTGCTGTTTGGAGAATGTGAGTCGGAGGGACTTACGTTTGTGCCATTGTTTCCATAGAGGTGTTATGAACGAGAAGATGAATGTTACGATCCGTACAATGAGAATAGAAGATTATCCGAAGGTGTATCGATTGTGGATGGGAATTTCCGGTTTCGGGATCCGCAGCCTGGATGATTCCAGAGAAGGCGTGGAGCGTTTTTTGAAGAGAAATCCGGATATGAGTATTGTTGCGGAAGCGGACGGACAGGTCGTCGGTACGATTTTATGCGGACATGACGGGAGAAGAGGCTGTTTTTACCATGTTTGCGTGAAGGAAGGATTTCGGAAACATGGAATCGGCAAGGAAATGGCAGTCGCTGCGATGAAAGCGCTGCAGGCAGAAAAGATCAATAAGGTCTGTCTGATCGCGTTTGCGGATAATACGGTGGGAAACCAGTTCTGGAAGAGCGTGGGATGGACGTTCCGCAGGGATTTGAATTATTACGATTTTACATTAAATGAAGAAAATATTACACGCTTCAATGTCTGTAAGTAATGTCTTGTAAAAAACGGACAAAAATAAGGAAACACCCTGCGGGTATCCCTTTATGTCCTGAAAAAACGGACAATAATAAGGAAAGGAATGACGGATATGGAACAGGTTATGGGCGGGGTTACCGCGGCAAAAGGATTTATGGCAGCAGCAGCTGCTGCGGGCATTAAATATACGGACCGGACGGATATGGCGATGATTTACAGTACCGTTCCGTGTGTGGCGGCAGGGACGTTTACGACAAATGTTGTACAGGCGGCTCCTGTCAAATGGGATAAAAAAATGGTATCAAACAGTGAATTTGCACAGGCGGTCGTTGTCAATTCCGGGATTGCAAACGCATGTACGGGAGAAGAAGGGGATGCGTATTGCAGCCGGACGGCAAAAAAGACGGCGGAGGTTTTAAAGATTCCGGAGGATGCCGTTTTGGTGGCGTCTACGGGAGTTATCGGCATGCAGCTTCCGATTGAGAAGATCTGCAGCGGCGTGGAGGTTTTGGCAGAAGGGCTTTCGGATACGAAAGAAGCGGGAAATGCGGCGGCGCGTGCGATTATGACGACAGATACACATGAAAAAGAAGCGGCGGCAGTTTTTACGGCAGGCGGTCGTACCGTGACGATTGGAGGGATGTGTAAGGGATCGGGCATGATTCATCCGAATATGTGTACAATGCTGAGTTTTCTTACAACGGATCTTGCGATTTCAAAGGAGCTTTTGCAGGAAGCGCTTCGGGAAGATATTATGGATACATACAATATGGTTTCCGTCGACGGAGATACGTCGACGAATGATACGGTGCTGCTTCTTGCGAACGGTTTGGCAGGAAATCCTGTGATTACAGAAAAAAATGAAGATTATCGGGCGTTTGTGGAAGCGCTGCGCTATGTCAATACGACGTTGGCAAAGCAGATGGCTGGGGACGGAGAGGGCGCGACGGCGCTGTTTGAAGTGAGCGTAACAGGAGCCGCCTGCAAAGAGGATGCCAGAACATTAAGTAAGGCAGTGATTACTTCCAATCTGACAAAAGCGGCGATTTATGGGCATGATGCGAACTGGGGAAGGATCTTGTGTGCAATCGGATACTCCGGCGTATCGTTTGATCCGGATCGTGTGGACCTGTGTTTTGAAAGTGCGGCGGGGCGTATACAGATTATGAGAGACGGCACGGCGCTTCCTTACAGTGAAGAGGAGGCGACAAAAATTTTATCGGAGCCATATGTGAGAGCCGAGATCGATATAAAGTCCGGGGATTTTGAAGCTACTGCATGGGGCTGTGATTTGACGTATGATTATGTGAAAATCAATGCAGATTATCGTTCGTAGTCTGTGTGTTTCAAAACGCTGTATTTCAGCCGGGGAACGTCAGACGGGGTGGATTCGATGGCACATTCATTGATAGAAAAGAAAAGAGGAGTGAATAAATATGGAAGAAACAGGAATGAAAGAAGTGATGGGGAAAGCGGAGGTTTTGATCGAAGCCCTGCCGTATATCCAGCGGTTCAACCGGAAGATTATTGTCGTCAAATACGGCGGCAGCGCAATGGTAGACGAAGAGTTAAAGCGACAGGTGATTCAGGATGTGACGCTGCTGAAACTGGTCGGATTTAAGCCGATTATCGTACACGGCGGAGGCAAAGAGATCAGCAAATGGGTGGAAAAAGCCGGCATGGAGCCGGAATTTGTCGGCGGTCTGCGTAAGACAGACGAGGCGACAATGGAGATTGCCGAAATGGTGCTGGGACGCGTCAATAAATCGCTGGTTCAGCTGGTGGAAGAGCTTGGTGTGCTTGCCGTCGGCATCAGCGGAAAAGACGGCGGACTACTCCGGGTAGATAAGAAGTATGCTAACGGGAAAGATATCGGTTTTGTCGGAGAGATCAAAAAGGTGAATCCGAAGATACTCTATGATCTTTTAGAGAAAGATTTCCTGCCGATCGTCTGCCCGATCGGAATGGATGATTCTTACCAGACGTATAATATCAACGCGGATGACGCCGCTTGTGCGATCGCAAGAGCGATGCAGGCAGAGAAACTGGCATTTTTAACGGATATAGAAGGCGTATACAAAGATCCTGCCGATGCGTCGACTTTGATTTCTGAGCTTCCGATCACAGAGGCAAGAGAATTGATTTCGGAGGGGAATATCGGGGGCGGAATGCTGCCGAAACTCAACAATTGCATCGATGCAATCGAAAACGGCGTTTCAAGAGTACATATTTTGGACGGACGTATTGCGCACTGTCTGTTGCTTGAAATCTTTACAAATAAAGGAATCGGCACGGCGATTTTGGGAGAAAAAGAGAGGAAGTATTACCATGAATAGTACATGTTATATAGAAGAAGCGGAAAAAAATCTGCTTCATACCTACAATCGGTACGGCATTCTTTTAGAATACGGAAAAGGCGTGTATCTGTTTGATACCGAAGGGAAAAAGTACCTGGATTTTGCAGCCGGTATCGGGGTGTGCGCATTAGGTTATGGAAATGAGGAATATAATGACGCGTTAAAAGAGCAGGTAGACAAATTATTACATACTTCAAATCTCTATTATAATGTTCCTGCGATTCGAGCGGCAGAACTGGTAAAGCAGGCAAGCGGTATGGACCGTGTATTTTTTACCAACAGCGGGGCGGAAGCGGTCGAAGGTGCGATCAAAGCAGCAAAGAAATATGCATATACCAGAGACCAACATGCAGGACATGAGGTGATCGCCATGCATGGTTCTTTTCATGGAAGAACGCTTGGCGCGCTTTCCGTAACGGGAAACGAAGGATATCAAAAGCCGTTCGGCCCGCTTCTTCCCGGGGTTCGTTTTGCAGAATTTAACAGACTGGAAAGCGTGAAAGAGCAGATCACGGAGCATACCTGTGCGATTATAATGGAAACGATACAGGGAGAGGGCGGCATCTATCCGGCGGAGAAAGAATTTATCGAAGGCATTGCCCGGCTTTGCAGGGAAAAAGATATTCTTTTGATTTTAGACGAGATCCAATGCGGTATGGGAAGAAGCGGCGAGATGTTCGCGTGGCAGAATTATGATGTCAAACCGGATATTATGACAACGGCAAAGGCGCTTGGATGCGGCGTACCGGTAGGAGCGTTTCTTATGACAGAACGCGTGGCAGAGAAGTCTTTGGCGCCGGGGGACCACGGAACGACGTACGGAGGAAATCCGTTTGCAGGTGCTGCCGTTGCCAAGACGCTGGAACTGATGAAACGGGATCGGATGACCGAACATGTGAGGGAAGTGTCAAAATATCTTTGGGAGCGTTTAGAAGAATTGAAAGAACGTCATGCCTGCGTTGCAGCGCATCGTGGTATGGGACTGATGCAGGGGCTGCAGCTTGACGGGCAGCCGGCAGGCGAGGTTTCTAAAAAGGCGCTGGCGCACGGATTGATTTTGATTACGGCGGGTTGTAATGTACTTCGTTTTCTGCCGCCGCTGATCATTGAGAAGGAGCATGTGGACGAGATGACTGATATTTTGGATCGGATTTTATCGGAGGAGGAACGATAATAAAGAAGAAGCCGTCATCCATAGGAGACGAATACCCCCGCTGTGATCAGATTTATTCTGTAATCACAGAGGGGGTATTTGTTTACATAATCGTTCTGTATTTGAACTTCTGTTTGAACATCGTATGCTTTTATAGGGAACGTCTTACTTCAATACAGGATGTTTCATACCGGCTTTTTTGAGTTTCTTTAAAAAGTTTGTTCGTTTTTTGCCCTTTTTCAGTTGTTTCGGAACTTTGACCATGGGCTTGGATTTTATTTTCTGAAATGCTCCTTTGCCAAACGAATTTACAGAAGTTCCTTTAAAGGTTACTTTTTTCAGGACTTTGCAATTTTTAAACGCATATTTCCCGATCACAGCGACATGTTTTCCGACGGTGAGGTTTTTAAGTTTTTTTGCTCCCTGAAATGCCTTTGCGTTGACTGCCGTTACCCGATAGGATACATTTTGAATCTTTACCGTATCGGCAATGGTGATTTTTGCTGCTTTCGGATTTGTCAGCCGGATCGCCGCAGCAGTCTTTTTCGATGTGTCCAATATCTGATATTCGACATTATTTTTGGTCGTTTTTGTTATCGTAACCGGCGGTTTTGGATCTGGCTTTGGATCCGGCTTTGGATTCGGGGTTACCGGTGTAACCGGCGGTGCCGGGGGTGTAATAACCGGAGGATTCGGATCAACCGGGGGATCGGGGTCAACTGGAGGTTTGGACGCGTTTACTAAGGATTTGAATGCGCTCGTTAATGTGTGTAATTGTGCTTTTAATTCTAATCCGCTCATAGCTGCCGTGTTCATTGCCTCGATTTGCTGTATTTGATGCTGAAGTTTGGCATAGCTGTCTGCTGTATATTTGGATGCATCCAGAGCGCTGTATTCTGTCAGTTTTGTATCCAGGGCTTCCTGGTATAGGTTTTTGTAAGCAGTTTCCAGATTATTCAGACTGTCTTGGATTACCGTATTGTCCGGATTTTTTTCTAAAATGCCGTTGATTTCTGCAATGACGGTCTGTAATTTGTCATAATTCTCAAGATCTTTAAAATCATTCTGAAATTCGCTGCTGTTGATTTCTTTTTCATATACTTCTAACTTATCTGTCAGCGCCAGCTTCGGATTGACGGATAAGGTGTATGTTTTTGTGGACGTTCCGTCTTCGGAAACCGTAAGGATCTTTACGGAGGTTTCACTTTGCGGAATCAGCGTAACGGCAGCGTTTTCCGGATTGATGAATGTGATTTTATCCGGTTGGATAGAAGAAGCGCTTACATGGTAATCGGTAGTTTGTGCATCAAATGTAATGGTTTCTTCTCCGATTACGACGCCTGTCAAATCAGCGGAACGGTTTAACGTATATGTGTAGGTTGGATTCATGACTTCTACTTCGTTTATGCCGATGAATTTGCCTGCCGCATGGTGAAAGGTAAAGCGGATTGCCTGTGGGTTGATCAGTCGGTCTAACTGATAGCTTTTTCCGAATGTCACGGTATTTTTGGAATCGGTAATCTCAATATCCGTTGGTTTGGCATAGGACACATCTTCCCATTTGTCTGCCTCGATCATTCCCGTTGCACTGTTGTATTGGCTGCCACCGGCAAATTGAATGATTACATCATCCGGAAATACAGAAGCAGCTTTATCGTTGTCATTGTCCGAGATAAAGTAATAAATATCAATCCGGTCTGTTGTAGTGACGGTATCCCAGTTCATGGCAATCTGGATATCGCCCGGATCGGTCGTTTTGTTTTTGTTGCTCCAGTCCGACCAGCGGGAATCAGAGGTTCCGTCGTCCAGACGATTTCCGTCGGTAATGGCTGTCAGAGTATCATCATAAGATCTGTTTGCACCGCTTCCTTTCGAGCCGTTGGTCAGGCCATTGTCGGTCAAACGGGCGCGGCTTCGGGCAACATTGGCATAGGTAACTTCCGGATCTCCGATGCGTACCGTTGTTTTTGTCGGGTATTCGGTTCCGAATATGGACACACTTCCCGTAATCGTGACGATGGAGTCGATTTCCTGAAAAGAATCGGCGGTAATATCTGCAGTATCCCAGACGACAGGAAATTCCATAAATTCACTTCCGTCTGTGTCATAAGCCATAGCGACAGTTGCAAGGCCCGGGACAGTTTTGGGCGCCGTGCAGAGAGAAAAGCACTGTACGCCGGCAATGTTCTGGTACACATGTACGGTGACAAACAGAGGAATGGTTTCGCTGCCGTCTGTTGAAGAACCGTTAATCAGGAAAGAGCCTTTTTTATTCAATTTATCTGCGTCGTAAGACTCCCAGACAATAGGAAGCGTTTTTGTAGAACCGTCTGCATAGGAAGCGGTTATGTTTTTCGGCAGGGAATCCGTAACGCTTTTTGTACCGAGCGGAGCATAACAATGTTTCTTTAACGTATAGCTTTGTATGGAACCTTCTGTTGCCGTACCGGTTTCTTCGGTTGTGATCGTAACGGAAGAGGACGTAAGGCTGCCGGATGAAGCAGTGACGGTGAAGTTTCCGCTCTCTTTGGTAGAGCGTACAATAACAAGGGCTTTTCCGGCATAAGCTTTTATGCTGGCAGATTTTGGCCCCTGTATTACAGACGATTGCTGATACTTTTCTTTTGTTGCCTGATTTCCGTTGTCTACGCCCGCGATTTCACCGTTGCCGTCTATGCTGAACTGAATCGTATTTTCAGCAGTTGTTTTCAGGTTTCCGGCGGCATCTGTAACATCCACGGTAATATAGGCAAGGCTGTATCCGTCTGCGTCCATGGTCTTTCGATTGGAAGAGGCGGATAATTTGCTGACGGCACCAGGCGTGGAGACAGATTTTGTACCCACGGCGTTTTGCGTGATTTCCTGATTGTTTTCATCAAAAGCTTTCGCGGAGATCGTGCCGCTTGTAAAAGCAACGTTGAAGGAGGCGTATAAACTGGAAGCGTTTGTACCGCTTTTGGTTGTACAGACAGAGTTGTTGCTCTGCGTGGCGTATGTATAATAGGTATGTCCTGCGTCCGAGGTATGCGCCGTCCGGGTAGCAGTGCCGATTTTTGTCGTCGTATTGCCTACGGTCCGGTATAACTCAACTTTGGGCGCATTGCTGTAAACGATCACAGGCGTACCGGAAGCATCCATCATGTTATCCGAATCCCATGCCGTAACCAGATGGAGCGTTGTATCGGTCTGGTTCCATTGGCTGCGGTACAGATAGTAGCTGTCTTTTGGAAACCCGGTGGTCTCAACGATGCCGAAATAACTGCTGTTGGGGATTGCGCCGCGTCCGCCGTCTCCCGGATCGGTTCCATTCCATGGTGTCGGTTCTCCAATATAGTCAAACCCGGTCCAGACAAACTGACCTGCCACAAAATCCGGCAGTGTATCCCAGAGAGATTCTTGCGCTGTTTTTCCCCAGCTTACTTTTGAAGTATCATAAGAGGTCAGATGGTAGCCGTACTGGCTGGCATAGGTAGACGCATTTTTATACCCGTCGATATTTGTTTTATACATGCCGCGGCTGTTTACGGCAGACGCTGTTTCGGAAGCAATGATACAGCCGTAGGTGTTGTGCAGTGAGGAAAGCTCACTGGCGCTGGCATAATTATAACCGGCAACGCCTCCGGCTGCGCAGATTTTCTGCATCACGGGAGCAACAGTATCTGTCAGGTTTCTCCGGTTGGAACCTGAGGTCAGAGGATGCGTTTCATCGACCTGTTTTGCCCAGGTAATCAGGTTGTCGGCAACCAAACCCCAGTCCCAGCTCTGACTGTCGGCAGTTCCTTCCTGGATTTCATTTCCCAGTGACCAGAGGATAATGGACGCATCGTTTCTGTCGCGCCGTATCATGGATTTTAATGCAAATTCTGCCCAGGTCATGCTGCTGTTTCCATAGATCAGCTGGTTGCCCGCTGTAATATTTTCGGAAAAATAACGGGAAAAGTCATTGGAATTTCCATTTTTTTTCCATGCCCATCCGTCAAATGCTTCTTCAATGACCAGCAGTCCGATTTCATTGCAGATATCGACATAGATTTCTGCACCGGGATTATGTGTAATACGAATGGCATTTGCGCCCATATCTTTCATAATCATAAGCTGGCGGTAAATGGCGTCATAATAGGATGCGGAGCCAAGCGCGCCCTGATCGTGGTGCATGCAGACGCCGTTTAATTTTACATTTTTTCCGTTCAGTTTAAAGCCGCTGTTTTGTGTAAATTCATACCATTTAAATCCAAACTCCGTTTCATAGGTATCCAGAACTTCCTCCCCTTTTAAAATTTCTGTTTTTACACAGTAAAGGCTGGGGCTTTCCGGAGTCCAAAGTTTGGGGGCGGAGAGAACAGCGGAGGTCTCAATAGAAGTAATGCTGCCTGCTGTCACCAAAGCGGATTTTTCTGCAGATTCTAAAGCCGTCTTTCCATTTTTTTCAAAGACAGTATTGCGTACGGTTACATTGGCAGGATCGGAACCGTCATTTTGTACATCGACAGAAATTTTTACGGTTCCATCGCTTCCGTTGGACTTTTCTAAATTCGGCGTGGTAACGAAAGTACCGTTTTGCGCCACATGGACAGGATCGGTAACGATCAGTGAAACGTCCCGGTAAATACCGCTTCCGGAATACCAGCGGCTTGTGGGAATATTATTAACGGCTTTTACTGCAATGACGTTTTCTGTCGAATTATCACAATGGAGGAGATCGCTGATGTCAAATGCGAAAGGAGTATAGCCGTAGTGATGTTCTCCGATTGGCGTTCCATTGATATAAACGTAAGCGTCACTGTAGACGCCGTCAAAGTTTAAAACAATGGATTTTCCTTCCAGGGTGTCTGGGAGGGTGAATTTTTTGCGGTACCATCCGGTACCTCCCGGTAAAAAGCCGCTTTCTGCTTCATAGGAAGAAGTGAAATTCTGGGATATACTGAAATCATGCGGAAGATTGACATCTTTCCAGGATGAGTCAATAAAATCCGGATTCTGGGCAGTACCGGAGTCGCCCAGATAGAATTTCCAGCCTTCGTTGAAATTAGAAGAACGTGTGCTGCCGACATCGTTGTTGTTGACGAGTACCGTTTCTTCGTCTGACCAGATAATTTCATCTGTGACAGCTGCCGGAACATATTCTGCCGGAAACGCGGGGATACACAGCGAAGCCGTAAGTACAGCTGCCAGCAGCTTGTTGAAATTTCGTTTCATAAATAACCTCCTTTTTGTAGATTCATACAAAAACTTTTTTCCATTTTAGCACAAAACAAACAAAAAAACTATAAAATAAAGGAGATTGATTGTAGAAAATGTTTTGGCGCAGCTTTTTTATGCCAGTAGTCTTTTTTATTTGAATGCCGGGCCAGGAATCAAACTGACTTTATTGATTTCGTGATTCCGGCGATCAATATGCCAATAAGCGCAATTGTATCTACAAGCAAAACAGCCTGCAATAAATTCCTGCGGTATAATTCTGCTGTTCTTTCATAAATAAATGCCTCCTTTTTTGGAAACAGCAGGAAAGTGTAACTTACGCTTGCTTTTCTCATTTTCTTTTTCCAACCTATACGTTATTAGCAAGAGTTAAAGTAAATTATTTTTTTATATTTATTACCTTACCACAACGCCCTTAATTTTGAATGAGTAAATCATGCAAAAAAATTGCCTGATTTACTCATTCGCTTTTTGACCAGAAAAAGTACAATGAAACTATCAAACGAAAAGGAGATTAAAATATGGCAGCATTATTAAAAGTAAATGAGGTAACAAAAATTTATGCCAAAGGGCAGCATCCAAGCCTGAATAAAGTATCCTTCAATGTAGCAGAAAGCGAATTTATCGCTATTATGGGTGCTTCTGGCTCTGGTAAGACTACATTGCTTAATGTTCTTTCCACTATTGATACCCCTACAAGTGGCAGCATTATAATCAATGGTGTTAATTTAAAACAACTGAGCGACACAGGTGCAGCAGATTTCCGCAGGGATAATCTTGGATTTATTTTTCAAGAATACTTTTTACTTGACAGCCTCACCATTCGAGAAAACATCTCTGTCCCACTCACTTTGCAAAAACTTCCTCCTAAAACAATCGAAAAAATGGTGCGGAGTCTAGCAGAGCGATTTGGCATTGCATCTCAATTAGACAAATATCCAAACGAGCTGTCCGGTGGGCAGAGGCAACGGGCATCGGCTGCAAGAGCCATTGTAAAACAGCCAAGTATTTTATTTGCTGATGAGCCGACAGGAGCATTGGACTCAAGCTCTGCTACCGAGTTGTTAAAAACTTTGAAAGAAGCAAATGAAGAATTGCATACCACTATACTGATGGTCACACATGATGCATATGCAGCAAGTTTTGCTAACCGTATTCTGATTTTCAAAGACGGAAGAATTATACAGGAACTTCTTAAACAGGATACCGACAGACGAACATTCTATGGAGCGATTGCACGGCAAGTAGCCAAATTGGATACGGAAAGATAAGGGGGTAAAATCCATGAATAATTTATCAATGGCACTTAAAAATCTAAAAAACAATTTTTCATTTTATGCCCTTTACCTGCTTTCTGTATCATTTGTAATTACTGTTTTTTTTGCATTTACTTCATTCTCAATGAATACGGTTATGCTTGAAAAGATATCTGGTGACGGGCGGGTTGAAACGATGTGCAGCGTAATTTCTTTATTCCTAATGGCTTTTGTTGTTTTTTATATGTCATACTCCAACCGTTTCTTTTTGCGCCGTCGAACAAAAGAGCTTGGTGTTTATGCATTATTGGGATATAGAAAAACCACAGTATTGTCATTGCTGACAACAGAAAATTTTCTGATTTGCTTTGGAGCTTTTATAGTAGGAATACTTCTTGGAAGTGTTTTTCATAAAGGTATTGTTTTTGGCATAACCAAATTACTGGATTTGTCTATCAATAATTCAGAAATACCCTTTTTCAATATCAACGCCATTGTTAAAACAGCCTGCTTTATTTTTGCTATTGTAATTGTATTGGTTCTATCTAACAGCATGTTTCTTTTCAAAACATCACTTATGGGATTAGTCAGATTTGAAAAAAGTGCTGAGCAAAAAATGAAATTCCATGCTGTTCCTGCCATCATTGGTTTCTGTTCTATTATTTTTGGGTATATTCTTGCATTGGATATTCTCAGGGGAGTTAAATCTGTTTGGTTTACGATAGGTTTTTCTCCTATTGCCATGTTGACACTTGTACTTATAGTTTTAGGAACAATACTCTTTATTGCATCCTTTCTTCCTTTTGTAGTACAGACAGGCAAAAACAACAAACGGAAATTTTATACAGAAACAAAAATAATTACTTCCCCAAATTTCATATACCGTATGCGTTCAAACTCCAAGACTTTAATCATGCTCACACTGTTATCAGCAGCAACTTTGACTGTTTCGAGTACTATGGCTTTAACTTTATATTATCCAATAGCTTCGGTATCCCGTATCGCACCGTCAGAAATTGAATGCAGGATTGAAGATGAAAGCGAAATAAATGCAATCAAAGAAATTGTGGGCAAGCACTCGTCTGAGAAAGATGTGACATTCGTGGAAACTAATATTTATAAGGTTACTTCTTCTTCTGAACAGCTCCCAATGGAATATAGCATCGGAAATGCCAAAGGGGATTCGGATAACGAAAAAATTCTGCGAAACGCAGGGTTTGAATGTATCCCTTATTCAGACTATATTTCCCTTTTAGAAGCTCAGGGGAGAAATAAGGTTTTTGGGCAAATCAGCGAGCCGCACGATAGTGAGTGTATCTTAGTAAAATACCAGCCAGCTTCAGACAATGATGAAACGGGCAATGTTTATCCTTTACTTATAGGTAATGAAGAAATACCTGTTACTGTAACTGCAACTACATTAGATAATCCCATTTCATTTGCAAACAGCGTTGGTACTCTGATTGTAAGTGACAATTTATATCATATCATAGCGGAAAGCCTTTCTCCCGAAACGAAAGTCTTGAGTATAAATGGACAATCAATCGAAGACAATGAAGCTCTGTTTCTTGATTTGTCAAATTATCTTAATAACAGCCCTTATTTACAAGGAAACTCGCACAGGATACATGAGTTATTCTCCTTAAACAGCTCTACTTTCCTGTTAATAGGATTTCTCGTAATATTGTTTTTTATTGCAACAGGCAGTATCCTCTATTTTAATAATATTTCTGCCGTAACTGACTCAAAGGCTGATTATGAAATTTTGAGCAAAATGGGATACACAAACAAGAAAATTAAAAAAATAATAAAAAAGCAGACAATAACTTTTTTCAGCATTCCATTTCTATTAGGCCTGGTGGATTGCATCTTTGCCACGTTAATATACAAATCGGCTCTTATGCAAAACATCTTGGAAAATAGCTTTATGTTATATGTCCCTGTGTTGATTGCCATTATGCTGACATTGGTAATCTATACAATATATTATGGTATGACTGTCCATACTTGCTGCAAAACTGTTCTAAAAAGATAAAAAATCATATGAAATCGTCGGGTCTTATCGCTCGGCGATTTCGTACACTTTATTTGTTCACAGAGCGATGGTATAATTTCATGAGAAAATAGAAAGGAGGCAAAACATGAAGCAAACAGTATTAAAGTTGCTGCTTTTTATAAATTCTATTTTACTCATTGCATATATGGGGCTGACCGCTCATGCAGATTTGCACTTAAACACCAGAGGTGTCATACCCTTGATTTTATCGTCTTTGCTGCTGATAGATGTTACTTATATAAGTTCCTGCAACATTAGGAAAAATAAAACTATTTCCCTATTTTGTGGTTTATTAGCATTAGAAAGTTGGTATATACTTTTATCGGCTTCGGGCAACTCCATTACAAACATTATTTTTTTCGCTTTAAGCCCGGTAATATGGTGTGTTTCCATTAAATTCATACTGATGTTTTTGTTCCAAAACAGCGGATACAAATATCAGAAATTAATGAATCTCTGCCTGACGGGAACTTGTATTTGTACTCTTATTGGGATATTGGTATCAAGCAAAATATTTTTCCTGCTTTATGGCATACAATTTATGGCAAGTTGGCTATGTTTTATTTTTACTGTAATATATCATAGAAAAAGAATTGCTTTTGTTTTTAAGTCAGAATGGAAGCATATCACGTTCTCCTTTATAGTAGTTATGGTTTTATTCCTTACTTATTCTTTTTCAACAATGAGAGTTCCCGAACATCTTTCAAATTTTGGTATATATATTCCTATACTATTGTTTTGGGTAAGCGTTCACGGTATCATACTGAACGAACATAACAGCCTTCCATTATCTGCCGTATTCAATAATTGCCAGTTAACGTTACTTATATTTACGGGTGTAATTATTTTTAGCTTGATAGCAATAGTTTTAGATGGTGGATATTTTTTGCTTTCTATTATGTTGGATGCCCTGTTTGCGTTTTTATATGTTTGTAATATTGCTTTGGATTTAAATTTTAAGAAGGAGCAAAATAAAATAATGAGGGAAAGCAGCTACCATGTTGCCCTACAACAATTACAACGGGAAGAACAATTAAATCTTGAATTTGCGAACTTTCTCCACGATGACATTCTTCAAGATCTTCTTTCTGTAAAAAATATGATAAAAAAAGCTGACCGCCACGAAGTTCAGAAAATCATCACGGAAACTCTCGATAATATGAATACTTATATTCGTGAGCAAATGCAAGATTACCATCCTATGTTGCTTCCGAAACTTACTATAAAGGAAAACTACCAAAACTTGCTGGATGGTATTTCGCAATCTTTTCCGAATCGTAAGATCTGTGTCTCCTTTGATTGTTCAGACTCCTTGTTTCTGGTTGAGCCATACAATATTTTTGTGTACCGCCTGCTGAAGGAACTTGTGATGAATGTTTATAAACATTCGACAGGAGAAAAAGCATGGATAACCCTTACGCAGGATAAGGGGATTATAATACTGAATGTGAGTGACAATGGAACTGTTGATGCAGATGTTCTCTTATCTGCTGATAAGTTAAAACATCGAGGACTTGCAATGATTACGGAACGAGTGAATGATATGGACGGCTCTGTAACTATATCTAATAACCATCCACATGGGATTTGCGTACAAACGATATTGCCGATGAAAGGGGATGTTTCTTATCAACATTTTGTTAGTAGATGACCATGCTTTATTTTCAAAAAGTTTGGAGATTGCATTGTCAGATTATTCAGAAGTTGAAACCTTTGATAGTATCAATGATGTTTCTCGATTAGACAATTTTATTGCATCTAAGAAACCAGACATCATCCTTATGGATATAAACTTGAAGAATATAGCCTCTGAGGATGGTCTGGAATTAGCCAAACAGATACTAAGCTGCTATCCAGAACAAATGGTTGTAATTCTGTCTGGCTATGATTTGCCTGTATATCGAAGTGAAGCAAGAAAAATAGGAGCAAAAGGATTTGTTAATAAAAATATTGAACCTGAAAAACTCATATCTATTCTTTCTAAAATAATGCAGGGGATACTTTATTTTGACAGGGAAATTCCATTCATAGAAGAATTGACAGATAGTGAGAAACAAATTATACAGCTTATAGCGGAGGGACAAAAACGAAAAGATATAGCAAGCACACTTTATATTAGTGAACGTACTTTATCAAATCATTTGCAGCATATATTCGAAAAACTGGATGTTACATCAGCGGTTGAAGCCGTGACAAAAGCTATTCAACTCGGATACATCCCACCAATATGTTAATTAAGAGCCGATGAACTTGTCTTTGACAACGTGCTGCGCTACCCGGCACCACATTAATGAATTAGGCGGCACATATCACGAAGGAAATTGGTATCTTATTCCGGATTTGGTATTACCCACCGATGTTGGATAGTGCGGAGGGGTGACAAAACAAATATAAATAAAAAAGGGACTTCCTCAATCCTTAAAGGCTATGACAGTAACGGTTATAGCTTTTTTTCATGCGGTAATTACCGTAAGAAATAACCCCCTATTCCCACAGGCGGAGAAATACCCAACAACAGTATTCCGCAATCCAATCTCCCGACAATTAACGGAAGAAAACCATATATCAGCACCGAAACCAACCAATCATATCAATCAATCGTAAGCGCCAAATATTCCTGCGGATTTTCTAATCTCCTGAATCCCTCTATAA
>OFHB01000241.1_pt1 | contig 41049 bp, 41 predicted proteins | sample 1521881 | NCBI WGS metagenome assembly OFHB01 (sample SAMEA3504090, study PRJEB24116) | mouse gut metagenome | biome: mouse gut; feature: mouse-associated habitat; material: faeces | place: Denmark | collected 2011
TATTTTTCTGTTAGCTGGATGTTATCTGAGACAGGTAAAGTATAGTCACAGACACTTTGACGGGGTAAAGAATATGGAGATCCGCAATGCCCGTATGCTTTCAAAGGATGCCTTCTGGAACACGGAAAATGTGACGGTGTATGATTCCTTTATCTCCGGTGAATACCTGGGCTGGAACGCAAAGAACCTGACACTTATAAACTGCACCATCGAGAGCCTGCAGGGGATGTGCTACATTGATAACCTGGCAATAAAGAACTGCAGGCTTCTGAATACCACCCTTGCTTTTGAATATTCTACAGTGGATGCGGAAGTTATCGGGAAGATTGACAGCGTGATGAACCCTTCCGGCGGAGTAATCCGGGCAGACCGTATTGATGAGCTGATTATTGAAAAAGATAAGGTAGATCCGGAAAAGACAAGGATCATTTGCAGAAGAGAACTGAAGGAGGTGGTATGAGCCTGCTTTTGAAAGGGATTCTGATTGGATTACTCTTTGGTGTACCCGTGGGGGCAGTGGGAGCCATGACCGTGCAGAGAACCTGGGAACACGGGATAAAGGCCGGCCTCCTTACGGGAATGGGTTCCTCTGGGGCAGACTGCATTTATGCAGGAATCGGGGCTTTTGGGCTGACCATAGTTTCCGATTTACTTCTGGAACATCAGACGGTTATTCATCTTGTGGGCGGAGCAATCGTGTTGTATCTGGGAATCCGCCTGTTCTTCCGAAAAAGAGAAGAGGCGGAGGTTCCGGAAGTATCAGGAGGATGGAGGATGTTTCTGACATCATTTGCAGTAGGAATCACAAATCCGGCGGCAATCCTGACCTTTCTGTTTGCCTTCTCCTGGTCTGGCATTGCAGGAGGCAGCACAAAAGGGAATGGCTGGCTGGTAGTTCCGGGAGTGTTCCCTGGAACCTGGCTCTGGTGGGGAGGACTTACTGCTGCAGTTTCCCTGGCCAGAAAAAAGAAGAGAAAAAACAGTTTTCAGAGGGTGAACCGGATGTTCGGGGTAGTTTTAAACCTGTTCGGAGTCCTTGTCTTTATAAGGGCATTCCCGATATGAAACGATAAAATAGAAAAAGAGGAGCAGATAGGTCATGAAAAAATTTTGCGCTTTGCTGTATGCTGCGACAGTTATATTTTCGATGGCAGCATGTGGAAATATACAGGCACAGATGCCCGTTGACCAGGCAGAATCTCCCCTGGAAGAAGGGACACCTCTGTCTGATCTTTCTGAAGAATCAGAGAATGCAGATGTTCAATCCGAGGCTATGGATTCCACGGAAACTAAGACGGAGGGAATGCGGTCGGGTGTCATTTCCGATGAGGAAGAAAACATGACAGAATCAGCAGCAGATACGGGGAATGGGCAAACTGTACCGTATACGGAGATGAGTGAAACGGCTGGCACAGAAGCAGATATCCAAAATGGAGCAGAGGAGGCTGTAATGAATATGAAGGTACAGGTTGGCGATGCAGTATTTTCAGCCGCATTAGAAGAAAATGGGGCAGTAGCTTCGCGGGCAACGGAGTATTTGATCTTTGCGAATCAATTTTTCTGTACAGGAGTGGTTCCGGCCATTTCCAGTATGGTACGCAAGCTGACCACAGTGGGGGAAAATGTGCTGGTACAGACACCGGTTTACAATATTTTCTTCAATTCCATTGTGAATAACGGAAGAAACCGCCTACAAAGGCATTTAATCTGGCTGGCATCCAGACAGCCGCGGTATGTATTCCAGATTCAAATTTGCGGCACAAAGTCTGGCGTGGATTCATTCAAAATCTTGATGCAGATATAGCCGCTACAATATTCTGAAATACTCATAGTGAAATTGTGGATAAGTTAGAAATTAAGCTGTCAGAATGACATCAGATAAAATATTGAATTACTGCCTTGAAACTATTGAGGGGACAGCCTTAGTTCAAGGAAATCATTTACGCATAGGCAGCAGGCGGCAGAGGGTAAAAGCTCTGCTGCTTTTTGATTTCATCATGCGGTGATAAGAAAAGCGGAATTGCAATTTTAATCGGTAGATTTTTACATATATATCATTTATAATTTATGAAATCAAATTAAGGAGGAAGATTTAATGGATATGACAAGATTTGAGTGGACGCGAGAACCACAGAAGTATCATGTGGACAATGAAAGAGTGGAGATTGTTACAGAACCGCACACTGATTTGTGGCAAAGAACTTATTACCATTTTCAAAATGATACTGCGCCGGTGTTTCAAATGGAAACGGATGAAAATTATTTCAGTTTTGTTGTAAAAACCGATGTTTCAGAAAGCCGCCGCCGATTTGACCAATGCGGTATTGTTATGTATTTAGACAGTGAAAATTGGCTGAAAGGATCCATTGAATATGAGAATGAAGAGTTCCAGCATTTAGGCAGTGTCGTAACAAATGGAGGATTTTCCGACTGGGCTACCGCTGTCATTCCTTCCTTTGTCAAAACTATGTGGTATCGCTTTAGCCGCCGTGAAGATGATTATTGTATAGAATGTTCTGAAGATGGCGTGAAATTTAATCAAATGCGTATTTGCCATATGAAGAAAGGACGTGGTAAAATCAAGTTTGGCATCTATGCCTGTTCACCGGAAGATTCTTCTTTCAAAGCTGTGTTTACGGATATGAAGCTGATGGAATGTCAATGGAAGGCTCATAACGGTCAGCAACCAGATTAAAGATATATTTTCTTTCGATAAAATATAGACAGAAATTTTAGCGGCAGCGTCCGATGAAGCGGGAGCTGCCGCTTTACTTTATGGACAGATGTCCGTATGTTCCTACTCATGATAGCGTATGCTGATAACAAATACAAGGAACAGATTAGGGAAGAGAGAAAAAGAAATCCGTTAATATCGCTTTCGATCAAGCAGTTTGCACTGCACAAAAAAATGGTTGGCAGCGTAATAAGTATCGGAAACCCAGGTGCTCTGATCACCGTGCTGCCTAGTGTTTCCAATATCATTCTCAATAATTTTATCGGAATCTATAGTTTCGACGCAGTTGCGTCATACTTTTTAGCTGCATGTTGCTTATTGGGTACAAACCTGGCAGGCGTGTTTTTTCCTGATGCATCACGGATACATCAGGCAGTTTATCCCGGCAGTGAAGCGTAATGCTTGTGAAAACAAAAACATCCTGCTACAATGAATGATGAAAAGCAGCAGGAAAGGCAGTAAAAAATGAAAAAAATTATAATTGTTGAGGATGATAAAGCATTGAACCATGGCATCTGCATGGCTTTAAAATCAAACGAATGTTCTTTTGTGTCATGCGAGACTATGAAAGAAGCAAAAGAGAAACTGGGACAGAATATATGCGATCTTATGATCTTAGATGTCAATTTGCCGGATGGAAGCGGAATGGATCTCTTAATAGAAGTGAAAAGGAAATCCAGTATGCCTGTAATTTTACTTACGGCAAACGATATGGAGACAGATATTGTGGCAGGATTGGAGTCGGGGGCAGACGATTATGTGACAAAACCTTTCAGCCTGGCAGTGCTGCGGGCAAGGGTAAACGCCAGGCTTCGGACAAAAAGTGAACAGACAGAAACGCAGATTCAAATAGATGATTTTTCCTTTGATTTTTCAAATATGAAATTTTATAAAGGAAGTCTGGAAATCGAATTGAGTAAGACAGAGCAGAAATTGCTCAAACTGCTGGTAAATCATCCCCAGATTACAATGGAAAGAGGCAGGCTGATCGACAGAATCTGGACGGATGGAGCCGATTATGTAGATGAAAATGCGCTTTCTGTCACGGTGAAGCGCCTGCGGGATAAGCTGGAGGATAATCCGGCAAAACCACAGTATATCAAAACGGTCTACGGCATTGGTTACGTTTGGGCAGGTGAAGCCATATGACACACAGAGAAATGTTTTTCTGCATGGCGGCTGTTTTTGTATGCGCGGCAGCAGCCGTCTGGGTATGCTGTGTCAGATACCAGATGCGGAAAATGATGGAACAGATGAATCGCATGATGGAAGAAGCGATTGCGGGAGATTTTCGAGAGGAAGTGTATGATGAGAGCATGCGTTCTTCTGTGGAGGGGAAGCTGGCGCATTATCTTGCTTCTTCGAAAGTATCTGTACAGAATTTGAACCGGGAAAAGGAAAAGATAAAAGAACTGATTGCAGATATTTCTCATCAGACCAAGACGCCTGTTGCAAATATTTTGCTTTATTCCCAATTGCTGTCAGAAAAGGAATTGCAGGGAGATGGCAGGGAATGCGCGGATCAGTTGAAGCATCAGGCTGAGAAGCTAAATTTTCTGATTGGATCCCTGGTAAAAATATCCAGATTGGAAACGGGAGTGCTGACACTTCGTCCCGTCAGAGACAATGTGTCTCATTTGATGGAAGAAGTAATTGCCCAGATTGCGCCGGGAGCAAAAGAAAAAAATATAGTTCTCGATTTTGAGCCGAACGATTTGTATGCCTGTTTTGATCGGAAATGGACAGCGGAGGCAGTCTATAATATAGCAGACAATGCCGTGAAATATACGCCGCAGGGAGGAAACGTTGCCATAGATCTTTTGGATACGGAATTGTTTGTAAGAATCGCCGTACAGGATACCGGAATCGGCATACCGGAGGAGGAAACGGCAAAAATCTTCGGGAGGTTTTACCGTTCGCATACAGTCAGCGATCAGGAAGGCGTTGGAATCGGACTGTTTCTGGCCAGGGAAATTATTGCAAAAGAAGGCGGATATATCCGAGTAAAGTCGAAAACAGGAAAAGGTAGTTCTTTTTTCGTATATCTTGTAAAGGCGTAGTCATCCGGCAGATGAAATCTTACAGAACCGTTAGATTTTGATTTGTCTGGAAAGAATCTGGAAAGATTTATGTCTTATGATTGGTATCACAGAAAATAAAAAGATACGAACAGGAGGACATAAGCATGACGATATTAGAGACAAAAAATCTGCAAAAAGTGTATGGATCCGGAGAAACAGCCGTTCATGCGCTGCGCGGCGTGGACCTTAACGTGCAGAGAGGGGAATTTATTGCGGTTGTCGGGACTTCCGGCAGCGGAAAATTTACGCTTTTGCATATGTTAGGCGGTTTGGACCGCCCGACAGCGGGAGAGGTGATGGTAGACGGCAAATCCATTTTTTCATTAAAGGATGAGGCGCTGACGATTTTCCGGCGCAGAAAGATCGGTTTTATTTTTCAAAATTATAACTTGGTTCCTGTCTTAAATGTCTATGAGAATATTGTACTGCCAATTCAGCTGGACGGAAATACGGTCGACGAAACCTATGTCGCTAAGATTATTCAGATCCTTGGCATAGAAAGCAAGATGAATAATCTGCCCGGACAGCTTTCCGGTGGCCAGCAGCAGAGAGTGGCGATTGCAAGGGCTCTCGCCGCAAAGCCTGCAATCATTTTGGCGGATGAGCCGACGGGAAATCTGGACACCCGCACAAGCCAGGATGTTATGGGACTTCTCAAGGTTACCAGCCAGAAATTTGGACAGACAATTATTATGATTACGCACAATGAAGAAATTGCACAGCTTTCCGACCGCCTGATCCGCATTGAGGACGGCAGGATTTTGGGAGGTGAGCAGGCATGATTCGGGTGAGAAGCCAAAAAATTATTTCAAAATTATCAAAAAAAAGCCTGCAGACGAATCGTGTGCGGAATATGGTTGCCGTGTCTGCGATTGCTTTGACGACATTGTTGTTTACAGCGCTGTTTACCATTACGGAAACGATGCTCTATACTTCGGAACAGCAGACGTTTCGTCAGGTGGGAGGAAGTTTTCACGGCGGATTTAAGAATCTGACGTTAGAGCAAAAGGAATTGCTGGAACAAGACGATGGGATTAAAGAATCGGGCAGCCGCCTGATGCTTGGCAGAGCAGCCGGGGAAGAATTTCGTAAAGTCCATGCAGAAATATCATATATGGACGAGAATTACCGCAAATATGGCTTCTGCACTCCGGAATATGGAAGAGAGCCGCAGGAAGGCACAAAACAGATCGCCTGTGATACCAGAATACTCAAATGCCTGGGAATCGAGCCGGAAATCGGCAGACAGGTTACCATGACATATGAAATCGGCGGTCTAAACAAAGAAGAGATTACCGATACGTTTGTGCTTTCCGGCTGGTGGGAATTTGACGCCGCCAGTTCTGCAAGCATGGCAATTGTATCAAAATCTTATGTGGATACCGTAATCATGAAACATCCGGTGGACTTTACAGATGATGCGAATGCAACGGGAACCTGGTCTTTGGATGTTTTTTTCGACAGCAGTCGGCACATTGAACAGGATTTGCTACAGATTTTAGACAGCCACGGGTATCAGGCAGAAGATCAAATGAAAGAAAATTATATTGGCATTGGAGTCAATTGGGGTTATGCGGCGGCACAGATGTCAGAAAAATATGATATTGAAATGATTGCCGGGTCTGCAGCTTTAGTTGTTTTGATTGTTATGACCGGATATTTGATTATTTATAATATTTTTCAAATTTCGGTCAGCGGGGATATTCGTTTTTACGGACTGCTGAAGACGATCGGGACTACCGGCAAACAGATCAAAAGGATGATCCGCCGTCAGGGTATTTTGCTTTCTGTCATGGGAATTCCCATCGGGCTTGTGCTTGGCTATTGTTCCGGGACAATCTTAGCGCCTCTTATCATTTCTTCGATAAATGACAGTAAAACATATCAGGTGTTTCGTCCGGGAATTTTTATCGGAGCAGCGGGATTTTCACTGGTTACCGTGCTTCTTTCCTGCGCAAAGCCCGGCAGGATGGCATCCAAAGTATCTCCGGTGGAAGCAGTTCGCTATACGGACGTTTCATGCCGGACAAAAATGAAAAAAAGAAAAAGCAGCAGGACAAATGTGATCCGGATGGCGCGGGCGAACCTTGGAAGAAACAAAAAGAAAACATTTCTTGTGGTTATTTCTCTGTCTCTGGCAGTTGTGCTTTTGCAGGCTACCTATACGTTTGCTTTAGGGTTTGACATGGACAAATTTCTGGAAAAATGGGTGGTTTCAGATTTTATTTTAGGAGACGCCGACTATTTTCAGTATCATTATCAAGGTTCCGGGGAGGCATTGCCGCAGGAGGATATTGCCGCCGTAGAGGCAGAAGGGGGAATTACCGAGAGCGGGCGCATTTATGCAAACCGCCTGGGCGTTATGGAATATGTTACGGAGGATTTATACCGTGAGTATTTTCGCGGAACAGATCCTGAGATGATAGAAGAAATGCTTGCAAAAGAAGAGCGCGATGCGGACGGAAAAGTTAAGATCAACGCGGCTTTTTACGGTATGGAGGAGTATCCTTTGAGCCAGCTGAATGTTTTTGAGGGAGACATTGCAGATTTATATGATCCTGAAAAAAATGCGATTGCAGCCGTTTATATGGAAGATGACTACGGGGCGGTGATCGAAGGCTCGCAGTGGGCGAAAGTAGGGGATACCGTGAAAGTCCGCTATGTTTATGAATGGGAATATTCGGATGCGAAAACAGGCGAGATCATTCCTAAGGAGCAGGTTGATGTTTATGAGGGGGAAGTCATCGCGAAAGAGAAAGAATATCAGGATGTTTCTTATAAAGTGGCTGCCTGTGTTACGGTAAAACAGGCCATGGGCTATCGTTTTTACGGAGATCATCAGTTTGTTTTAAATGCGCAGGTCTATCAAAGAGACAGAAAAAGCGCGGATGTGATGTCTTATTTATTTAACACGGAGAAAGAAAATCTGTCATCTATGCAGAGCTTTTTGCAAAATTATACGGAGCATGTCAATCCCGTCCTGGATTTTGAGTCAAAAAGCCGCTATATCGAGGCGTTTGACGGGTATCGAACGATGTTTTTGATTGTCGGCACAGGTCTTAGTTTTATCATTGGACTGATTGGTATTTTGAATTTCTTCAATGCGATTCTGACTTCCATTTCTGTGCGCAGAAGAGAGTTTGCCATGCTGCAGTCGATTGGTATGACAGGAAAGCAGTTAAAACGGATGCTGATCTGTGAGGGATTGCTCTATGGCATATTTGCCGTCGCATGTTCTGCGGTCCTGTGTGCTGCTTTTGGGTATTTGATTAAAGCGGTAGTCAGCGGCATGTTCTGGTTTTTTACCTATCGCTTTACATTGCTTCCTGTTATCGTTGTAATTCCTGTGTTTGCTGCCTTTGGGATTTTGCTGCCGCTGTTTTGTTATCGAAGTGTGGCAAAGCAGACGATTGTAGAGAGACTTCGCCTGGGAGATTAAACCGACGGCATAAGAATTATTTTGTATATCCGGTATAAAAAAGAGGGACGTTTTCATGGAATATGGGCAAATATCATTGCTGCGTTGCTTGGAACGGTCACGCCGTTTTGCTGATGGGTATTTTCGGCTGGAAAGTTGCCGTTCTCTATGCAAATCTTGGCTTGGTGGTTGCCGTTGCAGGAGGTACTTTCATTGAAAAACTGAACCTTCAAAATCAAGTCGAGGAATATATACGCAGCGGTTGTGCGGTTGATATTTTGCAGGAACAACTGTACTTCAAAGACCGTATGAAATATGTCTGGGAACGGTTGTTGCAACAGCGAAAAAAGTTGCGGCTATGGGTAAGGTGTTAAAACCGGGGGATATCATTACGCTGCTTCATAAATTAGGTTTTTAGGGTGCGGCAATACAGAGTGAAGATTGACAGAAATCCATTTTTGCGTTATGATACACACACACATTCATACTGTAACACGTCAAAGTGTAAAATTAACGGAGGTTTATTATGGAGATGAAAATGGAATTTTTGCGGAAGCTGCCTGCGCCGGAGGAGTTAAAACAGCAGTTTCCCGTAAGCGCACAAATTGCGGAACAAAAAGCAAAACGAGACGAAGAAATCTGCCGGATTTTTGAAGGGAAAGACGATCGGCTGCTGCTGGTGATCGGACCGTGTTCTGCGGATCAGGAAGACGCGGTGATCGAATATATCACCAGACTGCGGGTCGTTCAGGAGAAAGTATCGGATAAGATCTATATCGTTCCGAGAATCTATACGAACAAACCGAGGACGATCGGCGTCGGGTATAAAGGCATGCTGCATCAGCCGGATCCGGAGAAAAAGCCGGATATGTTAAAGGGAATCATTGCCATCCGGCAGATGCATATGCGCGCAGTCCAAGAGACGGGCTTTACCTGTGCAGACGAAATGCTCTATCCGGAAAATCACAGATATCTTTCCGACCTGCTTTCGTATGTGGCAGTCGGGGCAAGGTCGGCGGAAGATCAGCAGCACAGGCTGACGGCGAGCGGCATCGGAATTCCGGTCGGAATGAAAAACCCTACCGGAGGAGATCTTACCGTTATGATGAATTCGATCATCGCAGCACAGTGCGGGCATACGTTCCTTTACAGGAGCTATGAAGTTAAGACGGAAGGAAATGAATATACACATGCGATACTGCGCGGATATGTGGACAAATTCGGGCGCAATATTCCAAATTACCACTACGAGGATTTAAAGCAGTTATTGGAATTATACGGAGAAAAAGAGATTGCAAATCCCGCGGTGGTGATCGATACGAATCATTCCAATTCCGGAAAAAACTTCCTGGAGCAGATCCGCATCAGCAAAGATATTATGCACAGCTGCCGGGTTTCTTCCGATATTCGTGCGATTGTTAAGGGCCTTATGATTGAAAGTTATCTGGAAGACGGATCGCAGGCAGTGAACGGACACTGCTACGGAAAGTCGATTACCGATCCTTGTCTCGGATGGGAAAAGACCGAGAGTCTGATTTATGAACTGGCGGAACTCTGGTAGGCGTTTTTTGTTTCTGAAAACGGTAAGCAAAGCGGCTGTCTGAAACATTTGCTTGCGTAATCCATAAAATATCCGTATAATAGATACGACGTAATATTTACAAATCGGAGGAAAACAATGGCAGCAGATCAGAGCAGAATTCGGAATTTTTGCATTATTGCCCATATTGATCACGGCAAATCTACGCTGGCGGACCGCATTATCGAACAGACCGGTCTTTTGACCAGCCGGGAGATGCAGGCGCAGGTACTCGATAATATGGATTTGGAGCGGGAGCGGGGAATTACGATCAAATCCCAGGCAGTCCGTATCATATATAAAGCAAACGACGGAGAAGAATATATTTTTAATTTGATTGACACGCCGGGACATGTGGATTTCAACTATGAAGTTTCCCGCAGCCTTGCGGCGTGCGACGGAGCGATTCTGGTGGTAGACGCCGCGCAGGGCATTGAAGCGCAGACGCTGGCCAACGTGTATCTGGCATTGGACCATGACCTTGACGTTATGCCGGTGGTCAATAAGATCGACCTGCCCAGCGCCCAGCCGGAGGCAGTGATCGAAGAGATCGAGAATGTGATCGGCATCGAAGCGCAGGATGCGCCGCAGATTTCCGCGAAGACAGGGCTGAATGTCGATCAGGTTTTAGAGCAGATCGTAACAAAAATACCCGCTCCCAAAGGAGATCCGGGCAATCCCTTACAGGCGCTGATCTTTGATGCGCTGTATGATGCCTACAAAGGGGTGATCGTATTCTGCCGTGTGATGGAAGGGACGGTAAAGGTGGGAGACCACATCCGCATGATGGCGACGCAGGCGCAGGATGATGTGGTGGAGGTCGGTTATTTCGGAGCCGGTCAGTTTATTCCCTGTGACAGTTTAAGCGCCGGAATGGTAGGCTATATTGCGGCGGGTATTAAGAATGTCCGGGATACGAGGATCGGCGATACGATTACGCATGCAGACCATCCCTGCAGCGAACCGCTTCCGGGCTATAAAAAAGTAAATCCGATGGTATACTGCGGACTTTATCCGGCTGACAGTGCAAAATATACGGATTTAAGAGAGGCTCTGGAAAAACTGCAGATCAACGACGCTTCCCTGCAATATGAACCGGAAACGTCTTTGGCGCTTGGATTTGGGTTCCGCTGCGGATTTTTGGGGCTTTTGCATCTGGAGATCATACAGGAGCGTCTCGAACGGGAATTTAACCTGGATCTTGTGACGACGGCGCCAAGCGTTATTTATAAGGTTCATAAGTCAAACGGAGAAGTGATAGATCTTACGAATCCGTCCAATCTGCCGGATCCGTCTGAAATCGAGTATATGGAAGAACCGTTTGTTTCCGCGGAGATTATGGTCACGAGCGACTATGTGGGGGCGATTATGAAGCTCTGCCAGGAGCGGCGCGGGACGTATTTGAGCATGGAATATATGGAAGAGACGCGCGCGCTGATCAAATATGAGCTGCCGCTGAATGAAATTATCTATGACTTTTTTGACGCGTTAAAATCCAGGTCCAGAGGATATGCGTCGTTTGATTATGAATTAAAAGGATATGTACGTTCCGACCTTGTGAAACTGGATATTTTAATCAATAAAGAAACGGTGGACGCGCTCTCCTTTATTGTGTTTAAAGACAGCGCCTATGACAGAGGCAGGAAAATGTGCGAGAAGTTAAAGGGAGAGATCCCCCGGCATCTGTTTGAAATCCCGATTCAGGCGGCTGTCGGCGGCAAGGTGATTGCCAGAGAAACCGTCAAAGCCATGCGCAAGGATGTGCTTGCGAAGTGTTACGGCGGCGATATCACACGAAAGAGAAAGCTTTTGGAAAAACAGAAAGAAGGCAAGAAACGGATGCGCCAGGTAGGCAGCGTGGAGATTCCGCAGGAAGCATTTATGAGCGTATTAAAATTAGATGAGGATTAACAAATGAATGAATTGGAATTGTATATCCATATTCCGTTTTGCATGAAAAAATGCAATTACTGCGATTTTTTATCTGCTCCCGCGGATGAAAAATCGCAGTCTGCTTATATGGAAGGGCTGAAGAGAGAACTTGCTTTTTACGGAAAGAGATTTCCGGGAAGAGAGATTTCTACGATATATATCGGAGGGGGAACACCCTCCTGGCTGCAGGAATCTTACATAGCAAAGCTGATGGAAGAGGTATATCGAGATTTTTCGGTTGCGAAAGATGCGGAAATTACGATTGAATGCAATCCGGGAACCCTGACAAAGAGTAAATTAAAATGTTATCAAACTGCCGGAATCAATCGTTTGAGTATCGGGCTGCAGTCTGCGGACGATGCGGAGTTAAAGCTTTTAGGAAGAGTCCATACGTTTGAACAGTTTCTGCGCAATTACGAACTGGCAAGGGAATGCGGGTTTCAAAACATCAATCTCGACCTGATGGATTCGCTTCCGGGGCATACGCCGGAGAAATTTTATCAGACACTGGTCAAGACCGCCCGGTTGAATCCGGAGCATATTTCCTGTTATTCTCTGATTATTGAAAAAGGCACGCCGTTTTACGATCGGTATAAATTCGACATGATCAAGTTTCATGCGGGAATGCAGACCGAGGAGCTTCCGATGGAGGATACGGTGTATCAGATCGGGAAAATGACGCAGGATTTTCTGGCGGAAAGAGGATATCAGCAGTATGAGATCTCCAATTATGCCAAACCCGGATTTGCCTGCCGGCATAACATTGGCTACTGGAAGCGGTTTGAGTATCTGGGCGTTGGGTTGGGCGCTTCTTCGTTGCTTTCCGAAGTGCGTTACAGCAATGTGACAGATTTGGAAGAGTATATAGAAAAATCTTTTCAGATAGAAGGAACACATGTGTTGGATGAAACGCTGCGCCGGACTGTTTTTTGCAGTTCACTGCATCAAAAAGCAGACGCGTTATCCCGCAATGCGCAGATGGAGGAATTTATGTTTTTAGGCCTGCGGATGACGGAGGGGATTGAAAAAAGCAGATTTTATCAGGCGTTCGGTTTTACGGTGGATTTCATTTACAAAGACGCGCTGTCCAAATTAAAATCAGAAGGGATGCTCGTAGAAACGCCGGTTTGGATTTATCTGACCGAACAGGGCATGGACCTGAACAATTATGCGGTATCGCAGTTTCTGCTTTAAGTGGTTTTTGGCCGGTAAGAAACCGATTTCCACTGTTTTCGGCAATGGAATTTTTACGCTTCTGAACGAATTTCAGACGCGCTCCCGGTTGCGAAAAGCCGCGCGGTGTGCTACTATTTCTTTAGGCAGGAGGGGCAGGTTTTGTCTTATAAATCCTGATGCGTACGCGCACCGTGCGTCATACATTACTATATCAATGAAAAATGAGGGGGATCTGTATGAGATACAAAACATTATTGATCGGACGCAATAATTCAATGATTGACGATTTTTTTAACCAGACAGAGGATAAGTTTGAAGTGATGACTTCTTCGGTCCGGTATGAGGATATGATGCGGCATTTGAAATATGTGGATCCGGATATTTTTGTTTATTGTATTTATAATGAATCTATGGATGTCTTCAGTCTGATGGCAAATATCAAAGAGCAGCTGTTCCAGCGAAAAGTTCCGTTTATTCTGATCGGATCCAAAGAGGACTGCGACGAATTTGAAAGAAGTACGGCAAATGTTCCGGATCTTGTACTGCATAAGCCTCTGACGGCGGAAGCGATCACTCTGCAGCTTTCTAACTTTATGCGCGGCTGGGAATCGATCAAGTCAAAAACGAAAGACGCCATACAGAAAAATAAGACGGATCTTTCGGCGGGAGCCAAAGCGGGCGCGGATATACAGGAAGAAGAACCGAAAAGGAAGCATATCCTGGTTGTAGACGACAGTCCGATCATGTTAAAGACGTTAAAAGAACATTTACGGGACGATTACGATATTGCGACGGCTGTCAGCGGAAAAGTGGCGCTGAAATTTTTGGAACGCAGAAAAACAGACCTGATTTTGCTGGACTATGAGATGCCGGAGGAAAGCGGACCGGCCGTTTTGGAAAAGCTGCGCGCAAATCCGTCTACAAAAGATATTCCGGTTATTTTCCTGACAGGCGTAACGGACAGCGGGAAGATCAGGGAAGCGCTTGTTTTAAAACCACAGGGATATCTGTTAAAACCGATCGATCATGATAAGCTGATGGATGCGATCACAAAAGTAATCGAATAAAGCGGTACATAGAGAGGGTTCCTATATGGAAAGAGATTATGAGTTGCAATTGACGGATTTTATAGATGTACATACATTACAGAAGATACAGGATTCATTTTCTAAAATGACAGGGATTGCCGTGATCGCCGTCGATGCAAACGGGGCGGCAGTTACGGAAGGTTCCAATTTTTCCGAATTTTGTATGAAATATACAAGAAATTCTCCCGTCGGCTGTATGCGGTGCTTAGAGTGTGATAAAAAAGCGGCAAAACTGGCGCTTGAAAAAGGAGAATCCACGATTTACCACTGTCATGCGGGATTGATGGACTTTGCCGCGCCGATTATTGTAAACGGAGAATTGTTAGGGTGTTTTATCGGCGGGCAGGTGCTCAAAGAAGCGCCTGATCCTGCGTATATGCAAACGATTGCATCGGAAATCGGCGTAGACCCGGACGAGTATCTTGCGGCTGCCCGAAAAATTCCGATTTTAAAACAACAGAAGATTGAAGAAGCGGCACAGTTTCTTTATACCGTCGCAGACGTTTTGTCTGATATGGCGTACAACAAAAATATGGTATACAATACCAATCTGGAACTGGAAAAATCGGCAAATATGAAATCGGATTTTCTTGCCAATATGAGCCATGAAATCAGAACACCGATGAACGCCGTGATCGGCATGGCGGAAATGGCGCTTCGGGAAGAGCTTTCCCCCGCCGCCAGAGAGCATATCAATCAGATCAAAGAGTCCGGGAAGTCATTGCTTACGATCATCAACGACATATTGGATTTTTCCAAAATAGAGTCGGGCAAAATGGATATCAACCCGGTGGACTATGAACCCATGTCGCTGGTGTACGATGTGGGCAATATTGTCATGACAAGGTTAAAAGGCAAAGAAGTCGAGCTGATTCTTTCCATTTCGCCGAATCTGCCGCATAAACTGTTCGGCGATCATATCCGGATCAAACAGGTATTGTTGAATATTGCCAATAATGCGGCAAAATTTACGTCCAAAGGGCAGATTGTCATCACTGTTGGGTGCCGTGAGATTTCCGACGATGCGATCATCCTGCAGTTTTCCGTGGAGGATACCGGGATCGGCATCAAAAAAGAAGATATGGGCAAATTATTTCAGTCGTTCCAGCAGGTAGACAGTAAACGGAACCGGAACATCGAAGGAACCGGACTTGGGCTTGCGATTTCCAAACATCTTCTGACATTGATGGACGGCGAGATTGTAATGGAGAGCGAATATAATAAAGGAAGCAGATTTTCTTTTTCTCTTCCGCAGAAAGTTGCGGACCATACGCCGTGTATCCGGATCAGGGAAGCGTCTTCCATACTGGCGGCGGGACTGATCTCCAACCCCTATATCAGAGAAGGGCTGCAGGCGGATTTAAAGAACTTGGGCGTGGAATACAAAGCGCTGCATTCCGAAAAAGACCTTACGGTATTTCCGGACGGGAAAAAAGTATTTTTGTTTATCGAACATCCGATGTTTTCGGATTTTGTGAAAGAGTATTTAAGGGCGCGCCCGGATCTGACCGGCGTACTTTTGATTAATTTTTATGATAATATCAAGTATGACATTCCGAATCTGCTCGTGATCAAAAAGCCTTTGTTTGCATTGAATATCGCAGTCGTTTTAAACCGGGAGGAACTTCATTTTAATAATGAAGAAGACGACGATAAGGGCTTTGATTTTACCGCTCCGGATGCGGAAGTGCTGATTGTAGACGATAATGCCGTAAATTTGACCGTTGCCGAAGGACTGTTGGAGCCGTTGAAAATGAAGATCGATACGGCGTTAAACGGCAAAGCCGCCATTGAAAAGATCAGCAAATTTCATTACGATATGATCTTTATGGATCATATGATGCCGGAACTCGACGGAGTGGAAACGACGCATATCATCCGCAGATTCCATAAAGAATACGATAAAGTGCCGATCATTGCGCTGACCGCCAATGCGGTCGAAGGAACGAAAGAGATGTTCTGCCGCGAGGGGATGGATGATTTTGTAGCAAAACCGATCGAGCTGCGTATGCTGATCTCCAAAGTAAAGAAATGGCTTCCGCCGGAGAAAATACAAAAAGTACGAGGAACGTTAGGCGTCCAGAAAAAAGTAGAGAGCCCGGATGAGATTACGGTAGGCGATTTAAACGTTGCGTTCGCCATGAAATTCCTGGGGAATGAAGCGCTGTTTTGGACGATTTTGAAGGTATATTATAACAGTATTGAAAAGAAAGCGAAGCTGATCAAAAAACTGGAAGAGGAAGAAAACTGGGCGGACTATACCATTGAAGTCCATGCGCTGAAGAGTTCTTCCAAACAGATCGGAGCGGCGTCGCTGTCCGATAAGGCAGCCGCTTTGGAGAAAGCGGGAAATGCCAAAGATGCGGTATTTATTCACCGGCGGACCGATGAAATGCTTGAGCAGTACGTTGCGTACCTGCCGGTATTAGAGCCGTTTTGTACCGATCAGAAAAAAGAAGAGAAACTTAACAATCCGATCCCGGATGTGGTAAGGCGCGACTGCTTTACAGATATGCGCCTGGCGATCGATGATCTGGATATGGACCGGATGGGCGATGTGATTTCCAAAATGTCCGGATACAGTTATGAGCCGTGGCAGGAAGAGTTATTTGACCAGTTGAAGGACGCGGCAGAAGACGTGGATGTAGACCGGTGCGAAGAAATCATGCAGGAATGGGAGAGCAGATCTCAGTAGGAGGAAATTTTTAAAATGGTAAAACATATCATATTGTGGCAGTTAAAAGAAGAATGCCGAAACGAAAAAGATGCGGTGAAACAGGGAATCAAACAGGGCCTGGAATCACTGCAGGGAAAAATCCCGGGCCTGATTGAAATTCATGTTCTGACCGACGGACTTGCGTCTTCCAATGCGGATGTGATGCTGGATTCTGCATTTACGGACGAGGAGGCATTAAAAAGTTATGCTGTTCATCCGGAACATGTAAAAGTGGCGGATACTGCCGTACGGCCGTATACCCGGACGCGCGTATGCATGGATTATGAAATCTAGTGCAGTAAGGTCAAGGGAGAAAAGAATTACAGGATATCGTTCTAAAACAGGGAACTGCGCAGGATACGCAGTTCCCTGTTTTGATTTTTGCAGATATGAAAAATTACTTGACAGCACTACTATACGGCTGTATAATGAATTATACGATCGTATAACAAAGGAGGCAGACATGGGAACGAACCTGAAAAAGCTGGGAGAAGCAGAACTGGAAATTATGCAGGTAATTTGGGACAGTGAAACGTCCGTTACTTCAAACTTTATTTTAAAGGAATTACAGGGACGAAGGCAGTGGCGGCTTTCTACCTTAATGACATCATTGACAAGACTGGCGGACAAGGGATTTATCCAATGTGACCGTTCGACGGGAATGAATCTGTATACTTCAATTATTTCGGAAAATGAATATAAATCCGGGGCGAGTCAACATTTTCTCGAAAAGCTGTATAATAATTCCATACAGAATATGATTGCTACATTATATAATAACAGGGCGATTAAAAATTCTGATATCGAAGAACTTAGAAACTTTCTGGATGGATTGGAGGATGAATGATGGCAGATATTTGGTTATCTCTTTTTGAAATTTCAGTGTCCGTCGGACTGTTGGTCATTGTATTGATTGCGCTTACGCCGTTTTTAAATCAAAGATATGCTGCAAAATGGAAATGCCTGATTTGGATCTTTCTTTCCGTGAGGCTGCTTGTACCATTCCGTGTTGGAAACGTGCAGTTTATTATGGATGCGCTGTCGCAGACGAAACCGCAGACGGTGCATGAATCGGAGGAGACATACGCGGATGCTGCGGCGGACGCTGCGGTACCGGCTCGACGGATTGTGGTTGAGATTCCGGCGCAGATGACCGATCCCATTGCCGCACAGTCCGGACAAGACAATCCGGACATATCCATTCTTGATATCGCGGTGTTCATTTGGATGATTGGCAGCCTGGCGTTTCTGCTCGTACATTTGATCAGTTATTCTTGTTATAAACGTCAGGTGATAAGAAATGGGAAGCGTATCGAGGATGCACATATTTTAAGTCAGATGCTGGAACTGAAACGTGAATTAAAGATCCGGCGAACCATCCGGGCGATCGAATACGACGAAGCCGAAAGTCCCATGATCCTGGGGTTTTTGAAACCCGTGCTGCTATTGCCGGCAGAGCAGTATAGTTCCGAAGAATTGTTTTTTATTTTAAAGCATGAAATGGTTCATTTAAAACGGGGAGACGTCTATGTGAAATTGCTTTTTGTAACAGCGAATGCCGTTCACTGGTTCAATCCGTTGATTTGGCTGATGCAGAAAGAGGCCGTGGTGGATATAGAACTTTCCTGTGATGAAAGAGTTACGCAGGGCGCAAGTTATGCCGTACGAAAGGCATATACAGAAACTCTGCTGTCTATGCTCCATAAGCGATGCGTCAGGAGAACCGCTTTATCGACTCAATTTTATGGAGGTAAAAAAATTATGAAAAAACGTTTTAAAAATATTTTAATGAAAAACAGAAAGAAAAACGGAATCTGCATCTTACTGTGCGTCGTTATCGCAACCATCGGCTGCGGGACGCTGGTAGGCTGTTCCGTTGCAAAAAAGGATACCGAAACAGGGAAGCTGCAAACGGAGGGTACAGGAAATGCATCTGACCCGTTTGGGAAGGAAGAGGATCTGACAGAACCGATATCCGTTTTGCATGATTCCGGAGAAAGTCCTGTATTAGACGATACAACCATGCTTACCTTTTTTAAAGAAGGAGAAGAAGAGCAAAAGGAAGCGGTGCTTGCGGCAGGGGACGGATATTCGATTTACCTGCCCAGGAATGAATGGGAGCCGTCCGGTCCTGATCTCTGGAGGACGGCAGCCAATGAGCAGGTTCGGCTTTGGATCACGCATTTTATAGGCGAATCGATGGAATCTGCCGATCAGGCACTGGAGGAGATGGGTTATGTCACAGAGGAGAATGCGCATAAGCGGAAAGAGGAAGGCGATTTGATCTTTTATGCCGGACTGAAAGAATTTGAAGATGACGTATGGGGAATCTTCTATTGTTATCCGACAGATGCGCAGGAGGGCTGGGGAAGAGAACTGCCTGTGATTGCAGAGACATTTGCGGTGTCGGCAAAGACAGATGGCGTTAACAGCGTTCCGTTCGATCCGTCAGCCGAATATCTGGCAGATCAGGATTGCCAGGAGATCCAAGATATGGTGGATCAGTTTGCAAAAGCTTATTTTGACGGTAATGCAGACGCCATTCGGAAATTTCTGGTAAATACATATGAAGGAGAAATTGACACATATCAGAGTACAGGCAAGATCAGTGATTTTACGGTGAAGGGGCTGTCGGATACGGATGAGAAAAAAATCGAACATGGAACATACACCGCTTCCCTGGAATTTAAGGACAGCAATCAGGAAGATATGTTTCATTATTTGACATTTTTGCTTAGCAGACAGGGAGACAGCTGGAAAATACAATCGTATGGTTTGGAGGGATAGGAGCAGAATCCCGGGAAAAGCCGCAGGACGGATTACTTCAGAAAAGCGTTTGTTGGAAAAAACCAAGGAACGCTTTTCTTTTGCAGCTCACAAAGAAAATGCAGACGTATGGGATATGCAGGAGAGTGCCCCATATGAAATATAAACAAAGTATAAATTTCAAAAATAACTGTTGACAAAGGTGTGGTTAGGTGCTATCTTATCAATGTAAATATTAGCACTCTTGATTAATGAGTGCTAACAAAACCGGCACAGGAGAGAAAGCATGGACGGATTGGATGAGAGAAAGGTCAAAATATTAGAGGCGATCATCCGTACGTATTTGGAAACAGGAGAACCGGTCGGTTCCCGGACGATTTCAAAATATACGGATCTGAATTTGAGCTCCGCCACGATTCGCAATGAAATGTCGGATTTAGAAGAACTTGGCTATTTAACGGCTCCTCATACTTCCGCAGGCAGGATTCCTTCGGATCAGGGATATCGTTTTTATGTCGATCATCTCTTAAAGAGCAAAGACAAAGAGATATCCGATATGAAAGAGTTCGTTATTGAACATACGGAGAAGATGGAAAAGGTTTTAAAACAGGTGGCAAAAGTATTGGCGCAGACGACCAATTACGCGACTATGATCTCTTCTCCGAACTACAATGCCAACAAAGTAAAATTTATTCAGCTGTCCCAATTAGACGAAAATCAGCTTCTGGCAGTCATTGTTATGGAGACAAACATTGTCCGCAATAAGATCATTCCGCTGCGGGAGCCTTTGGACAATGAAACGATGCTGAAATTAAACGTTCTGCTCAATTCCACGTTAAACGGCCTGTCGATTCCGCAGATCAATCTCGGAACGATCAGCAAAATGAAAGAACAGGCGGGAGACCACAGCGATATTGTGGGAGTCGTTCTGGATGCGGTGGCAGAGTCCATCAGCCAGGAGGAACTGGAGATTTATACCAGCGGGGCGACCAACATTTTTAAATATCCGGAGCTTTCCGATTCCAGGAAAGCCAGTGAATTGATTTATACATTAGAAGAAAAGCAGCAGCTTGCGGCTTTGGTTTCCGACAGCCTAAGCAGCGAAACGGAAACCGGAATCCAGGTGTATATCGGGAATGAAAGCCCGATCCAGACGATGAAAGACTGCAGCGTTGTTACGGCAACGTATGAATTAAGCGAAGGCGTCAAAGGAACGGTGGGGATTATCGGACCCAAGCGCATGGACTATGAGAAGGTTATGGACAGTTTAAAAGAGCTGAAAACGCAGCTGGACGGCATTTTGAAGAAGCCATCCACTTAACGGATAAAAAGAGAAAGGTGGTAATTAAGTGGCAGAAATGAACAGGGAACAGGAAACGGAAGAAATTTTAACAGATGCTGGGGCAGCAGCACAAGACGGCGGGGACTGCCCGGAACAGGAGACAGAAACAGCTGAAAAAATGCCGGAAGAAAGCGAAAATGCCGGAACGGAAGCCGCAGAGGAGGAAGGCAGGAAAGGTCTTTTTACGAAAAAGAAGAAAAAAGACAAAAAAGACGAACAGATCGAAGATCTGACCGACCGGCTGAAACGCCAGATGGCTGAATTTGAAAATTTCCGTAAACGGACCGAAAAGGAAAAATCTCAGATGTTTGATCTGGGCACCAAAAACATCATAGAAAAAGTGCTTCCGGTGATCGATAATTTTGAACGGGGTCTTGCCGCGGTACCGGACGAAGAAAAGGAAAATCCTTTTGCAGAAGGAATGCACAAGATTTATAAACAAATGATGGCCGTGTTGGAAGAAGCCGGAGTAAAGCCGATCGAAGCAGAAGGAACAGAATTTAACCCGGATTTCCATAACGCAGTGATGCACATAGAAGACGACGCCTTAGGAGAGAATATGATAGCAGAGGAACTCCAGAAAGGCTATATGTACCGCGATACCGTAGTACGTCATAGTATGGTAAAAGTAGCAAATTAATTTATAAAAAAGCAAACGACAGAAACAAAACAAATCAGGAGGTAACGATTATGAGTAAAATTATTGGTATTGATTTAGGAACGACAAACAGCTGTGTAGCAGTGATGGAAGGCGGAAAACCGACCGTGATCGCAAATCAGGAAGGCGCAAGGACGACACCGTCGATCGTAGCATTTACAAAGACCGGAGAGCGTCTGGTCGGCGAGCCGGCAAAACGCCAGGCAGTGACAAATGCAGAAAAGACGATCGCATCTATTAAGAGAGATATGGGCACCGACAACGGACGTATGATCGACGATAAGAAATATTCTCCGCAGCAGATTTCCGCCATGATCCTGCAGAAATTAAAAGCGGATGCAGAAGGTTATCTGGGAGAGACGGTAAATGAAGCGGTCATTACCGTACCGGCTTACTTTAATGACGCGCAGCGCCAGGCGACCAAAGACGCCGGTAAAATTGCGGGTCTTGACGTAAAGCGTATCATCAATGAGCCGACGGCGGCGGCGCTTGCATACGGGCTTGACAACGAAAAAGAACAGAAGATTATGGTGTACGATTTGGGCGGCGGTACGTTTGACGTATCCATTATCGAGATCGGCGACGGCGTCATCGAGGTTCTGGCAACGAACGGCGATACCCGCCTGGGCGGCGACGACTTTGACAACAGAGTGACAAAGTGGATGATCGACGAATTTAAGAAAGCGGAAGGCGTAGACTTATCCGCGGATAAAATGGCGCTGCAGAGATTAAAAGAAGCTGCCGAAAAAGCGAAAAAAGAGCTTTCTTCCGCAACAACGACAAACATCAACCTGCCGTTTATTACGGCAACCGCGGAAGGACCGAAACACTTCGACATGAACCTGACAAGGGCAAAATTTGATGAGCTGACACACGATCTGGTTGAAAGAACGGCGGTTCCGGTACAGAATGCAATGAAGGATGCGGGACTGACCAACGCAGATCTGGGCCAGGTACTGTTAGTCGGCGGTTCTACCCGTATTCCGGCAGTTCAGGATAAAGTAAAGCAGCTTACCGGCAAAGAGCCGAGTAAATCCTTAAATCCGGACGAATGCGTGGCAATCGGCGCTTCCGTACAGGGAGGAAAACTGGCGGGAGACGCAGGCGCAGGCGATATCCTTCTTTTGGACGTTACGCCGCTGTCACTGTCGATCGAGACGATGGGAGGCGTAGCAACCAGGCTGATCGAACGGAATACGACGATTCCTACCAAAAAGAGTCAGGTATTCTCCACCGCTGCAGATAATCAGACGGCCGTTGATATCAATGTCGTACAGGGTGAGAGACAGTTTGCAAGGGATAACAAATCCCTGGGACAGTTCCGTTTAGACGGAATTCCGCCGGCACGCCGCGGCGTTCCGCAGATTGAAGTTACATTTGATATCGATGCCAACGGTATCGTTAATGTTTCGGCAAAAGATCTGGGGACCGGAAAAGAACAGCACATTACGATTACGGCAGGTTCCAATATGTCCGATTCCGATATCGAAAAGGCCGTAAAAGAGGCGAAAGAGTTTGAAGCGCAGGATAAGAAGCGCAAAGAAGCGATCGATGCCAGAAACGATGCGGATTCTTTCGTATTCCAGACAGAAAAGGCATTGGAGGAAGTCGGCGCATCATTAGACGCTGCGGATAAATCCGAAGTAGAAGCCGATCTGAACGCAGTCAAAGCAATCTTGGAGTCAAACCCGAATGCGGAAGAAATGACGGAGGATAAGGTCGGAGAATTAAAGGCGGCGCAGGAGAAGCTGACACAGAGTGCACAGAAAGTATTTGCCAAGATGTATGAGCAGTCACAGGCAGCGCAGCAGGCAGCGGGTGCAAATCCGGATATGGGCGCATCTTCCCAGAGCGCGCCGGAAGACGACGTAGTGGACGCAGATTTTAAAGAAGTTTAAAATTATTGAAAGATAAAGATACCATGGTTCAGACACACTCCAAAGCAGTATACACGCCGGAGTGTGTTTGAACCATGCCTTGTAACCGGATCATCATGATAAGAGGGAATGGATTATGGCAGAAAAAAGAGATTATTATGAGGTGTTGGGCGTTGACAAACACGCGGATGACGCCGCTTTAAAAAAAGCGTTCCGTCAGCTTGCCAAAAAATATCATCCGGATATGAATCCGGGCGATCAAGAGGCGGAGCAGAAGTTTAAAGAAGTGCAGGAAGCCTATGCCGTATTGAGCGACACCGAGAAAAGAAGGCAGTATGACCAGTTTGGCCATGCGGCGTTTGACGGAGGCGGAGGCGGAGGTGGATTTGACTTTTCCGGCATGGATATGAGCGATATTTTCGGCGATATCTTCGGCGATTTTTTCGGCGGAGGAAGACGAAGTGCGGATCATGGACCGAGAAAGGGTGCAAATTTACGGGCAAGCGTAAGGATTACGTTTGAAGAATCGATTACCGGATTGGAAAAAGAGCTGGAGATCGTATTGAAAGACGAGTGCGGTACCTGTCACGGTACGGGAGCAAAACCGGGGACAACTCCGGAGACGTGTCCGAAATGCGGCGGTAAAGGCAAGGTGATGTACAGCCAGCAGTCTTTATTCGGCATGGTACAGAATGTGCAGACGTGTCCGGAATGCGGCGGCTCCGGCAAAGTCGTCAAAGAGAAATGTTCCGACTGCCGGGGAAGCGGATATATCGCATCCAAAAAAAGAATCAAAGTTACGATACCCGCAGGCATTGACAACGGGCAGAGCGTCAGGATCCGGGATAAGGGCGAGCCGGGCAGAAACGGCGGTCCGAGGGGCGATCTTTTGGTAGAAGTTCTCGTGTCCAGACATCCGATTTTCCAGAGACAGGATATGAATATTTATTCGACTGCGCCGATTTCTTATGCGCAGGCGGCGCTGGGCGGAGAAGTCCGCATCTCTACGGTAGACGGCGACGTGCTTTACGATGTCAAAGCGGGAACGCAGACGGATACCAGAATACGCCTGAAAGGCAAAGGCGTGCCTTCGCTTCGGAATAAGGCGGTACGGGGCGACCATTACGTAACGTTAGTCGTTCAGGTTCCTACTAAATTAAATGAAGCGGCCAAAGAAGCTTTGCGTAAATTCGATGCGGAAACAGGAAATTCTCTGCATACGAACGGCAAAGCGCCGGAAAAACCAAGAAAAAAGAGCTTTAAAGAAAAGATCAAAGAGCAATTCGAAGATTTATAGAGGACATGTAGTACCATTTTCCTATTGTTGCCTTTCCCTAGATGTTGTATGCTAAAATGCAAATGGTGACGGTTGAAACGCCATATCTTGTTGGAGATTGCAGGAAAGGAAGCAAAGTATGGATCGGGCATATGCAATGACAGAGGACGTTGTAAGTTACATTTCAGACTGGCGTTTCCCCAGAACAACAGATCGAAGATCGGAAGAGAGGACATATTCTGACGAGAGAGCAAGGCTTAAGCGTCAGCAGCAGCAGTTGGAGTATGAAAGACAGGAATTTTTAAGAGCCAAGGCATTTGAAGAGAAACGCATGGAAAAAGAAAAGCGTATCTTTGATATGGAATGGAAGATGCTGGAGGAAGGATGGAGAAGACTGGCTGCCGAACGGGAGCAGTTAGAGAGATTCCATTCGGGCGGAGAAGACGAAGAAACAAGTGAATTTATCTTCCGCAATATGTCGGTCTCCCTGTTTTTCAGCGGTGTAAAGAATACGCGCGCGTTAAAGAAACGCTATAAAGATCTGATCAAGATTTTTCATCCGGATAACGGAGCCGGAGATACGGAAGTTCTTCAGCGGATCAATGAAGAGTATGAAACCTTAAAAGAAAGCCTGGGAAGCGTAAAAAGCCGTATTTTTCAGGACTAACAGCAGATAAAGTAAAACAGTGCCGTTGCACAATGCGTGCAGCGGTTATTTTTTGAATGGAGGCGCATGGCATGAAGTGGAATAAATTTACGATTCAGACGACAACAAAAGCGGAAGATTTTATCAGCGCCATGTTGTCTGAACTTGGCATCGAAGGAGTGGAAATTGAAAATAACGTGCCGTTGACCAAAGAGGAGCAGTCGGATATGTTTATTGATTTTCTGCCCGAGCTGCCGCCGGATGAAGGGATCAGTTATGTCAGTTTTTATCTGGAAGACGGGAAAGAACATTCCGCTCTGCTGCAGCGGGTGGCAGAAGGAATCGAAGAACAGCGTCAGTGGATCGATGTGGGAACGGGACATATTACGTCCTGCGATACGCAGGATCTGGACTGGATGAATAACTGGAAAGAATATTTTCATTCGTTTTCGATTGAAGATATTCTGATTAAACCCACCTGGGAAACGTTAAAAGAAGAGGACAAAGACAAGCTTTTGATCGAGATCGATCCCGGGATTTCTTTTGGAACCGGAAAACACGAGACGACGCAGCTTTGTATCCGTCAGCTGATCAAATATATCCGGAAGAATCCTGGGGCAAACGTGCTGGATATCGGATTTGGAAGCGGCATTTTATCCATTGCGGCCCTAAAGCTGGGGGCGTCGAACGTCACCGGAACGGATCTGGATGAAAACTGTCTCGTTTCCGTAACAGAAAATATGGAGACCAACCGCTTAAAAGCAGAGGACGGCAGGTTTTATGTGGGAAATCTGATCAACGATACAAAGCTGCAGGAGACGGTCGGAGAGGAATGTTATGATATTGCGGTTGCAAATATTCTGGCGGACGTGATCATTCCGATGGCTTCCGTCGTCCCGGCAAGATTGAAACAGGGCGGGATTTTCATTACGTCGGGGATCATTGATTTTAAAGAGGCAGAAGTGAAAGATGCCATAGAATCCAACGGCATGAGAGTGTTGGAGATCAATCACGACGGCGAATGGGTCAATATTACAGCCATAAAGGAGTAACGGAAAGGGCGGGCTATGTATCAGTTTTTTGTAGAAGAGGAACAGATCGGGAGAGAATTTGTTACGATCACAGGTTCCGACGTCAATCATATCAAACATGTGCTCCGGATGAAGCCGGGAGAAAAAATCCGTATCAGCAGCCGGGAAGGGAGAGACTTATTCTGCGTGGTATCCGAGGTGGCGGATACATTTGTGCAGGCGGATATTTTGAACGAGGAAGCGCCTTCTACGGAGCTTTCGGAAAAAATCTATCTGTTTCAGGGAATCCCGAAAGGAGACCGGATGGAAACCGTGATCGAAAAGGCGGTGGAGCTGGGCGTATATGAAATTATACCGGTAGCGATGAAATACTGCGTCGTAAAACTGGATGCCAAAAAAGAGGCGGCGCGCGTGAGCCGCTGGCAGAAGCTTGCGGAAGCGGCTGCCAAGCAGTCGAAGCGGAGCGTGATTCCCAATATTCATCCTGTGATGAATTACCGCGGCGCGGTAGAATATGCGGCATCCTGCGACGTATGCCTGGTTCCGTATGAAAATGAAACGGGTATGAAAAGCTTAAAAGAAGCGGCTGCTTCCATAAAGCAGGGAGATTCCGTCAGTGTTCTGATCGGGCCGGAGGGCGGATTTGCAGAAGAAGAAATTGCGCTGGTACGGAATGGGATGCAGGTGGTGTCGCTGGGCAGACGGATTTTACGGACAGATACGGCGGGTATTGCCGTGATGGCAATGCTGATGCTGGAATCGGAGATCAGAAAAGAACAGGGGTAGGTATGAAAGTATATCTGGATAATTCTGCAACGACAAGATGCAGCAGGCGGGCCGTTGACCAAATGGTACGTCTGCTGGAAGAAGATTACGGAAATCCGTCTTCTCTGCACCGGATGGGAGAACAGGCGGAAATATATATCAAAGAAGCCAGACAGACGATCGCTAAAACATTAAAAGCAGAGGAAAAAGAGATCGTATTTACGTCGGGCGGCACGGAATCGAACAATCTGGCGATCCTTGGAGCCGCAGAAGCAAACAAGCGGGCGGGAAACCATGTGATTACAACGGCAATCGAGCATCCGTCCGTCTGGCAGACGGTGAAATACCTGGAAGAGTCCGGATACCGCATCACTGCTCTTCCGGTAGATGCCAAGGGCGTGATTTCTCTGGACGCATTGGAAGAAGCGTTGGATGAAGAGACGATTTTAGTTTCGATGATGCAGGTCAATAATGAGATCGGAACGATCGAGCCGATCGAACAGGCGGCAAAACGGATCCGGAAGAAGGCGCCGCAGGCGTTGATTCATACGGATGCCATTCAGTCTTACGGCAAATTAGCGGTATGTCCGAAAAAAACGGATGTAGATTTGGTGTCCGTCAGCGGGCATAAAATCCACGGGCCGAAAGGCAGCGGTTTTTTGTATATCCGGGAGAAAACAAAAATTCGGCCGATCGTATTCGGCGGCGGACAGCAAAAAGGAATGCGTTCAGGGACGGAAAATGTTCCGGCGATTGCAGGTCTTTCGGTAGCGGCGGCGGAATGTTATGAACAGCTGGAAGAAAGCGCCGACCGTATGTACCGGTTGCGGGATTATTTTATACAGGAAGTCACCGGGATTTCCGGCGTGTCTGTCAACGGGGCGCTGGGCAGGGCTGCCGCGCCGCATATTGTCAGCGTCAGTGTGGAAGATGTCAAAAGCGAAGTGCTTTTGCATTCTCTGGAAGAGAAAGGAATTTATATATCGGCAGGCAGCGCCTGTTCTTCCCACAAGAGATCGGTCAGCCGCACGCTGCAGGCAATCGGCTTGAACAGAAGCCAGGCGGATACTACGGTTCGGTTTAGTTTTTGTGAAGCGACGACAAAGGAAGAAATCGATTATACGCTGGAATGCCTGAATGAGACGATTCCGTTTCGGAGAAAATTTACCAGAAGATAGAGAACGGAGGAACCATGTACAAATCTTTTTTAATCAAGTACGGCGAAATCGCCATTAAAGGAAAAAACCGGTATTTATTTGAAGAAGCGCTGGTTCGCCAGATCCGGTATGCCCTAAAGGAGGCGGAAGGAGAATTTCATGTACGCCGCCTGCAGGGAAGAATTTATGTGGATGCTGCGGGCGAATACGATTATGACGAGGTCATGCAGGCGCTGTCCCATGTGTTCGGCATCGTGGGGATCTGTCCGGTCGTCCTGTTAAAAGACGAAGGGTTTGAACGTCTGGCAGAAGATGTGATTGCATATATGGACAAAGTCTATCCGGATAAACATCTGACGTTTAAAGTCCATGCAAGAAGGGCAAGAAAAAATTATCCGATGGATTCTATGGAATTAAACGCGGCGCTGGGAGAGAAAATATTAGAAGCATTTCCGGAGATTTCAGTGGATGTCCACAATCCGGACGTGCTTTTGTGTGTGGAGATCCGCGAGGAGATTAACCTGTATTCTATGGAGATCAAAGGACCGGGCGGTATGCCGGTGGGAACAAACGGAATGGCGATGCTGCTGTTGTCCGGTGGAATCGACAGCCCGGCAGCCGGTTATATGACGGCAAAGCGCGGTGTTGCCTTGGATGCAGTCTATTTTCATGCGCCGCCGTATACCAGTGAGCGTGCAAAACAAAAAGTTGTGGACCTCGCAAAGATCCTGTCAAAATATTCCGGGCCGATCCGTCTGCATGTCGTGAATTTTACGGATATTCAGCTGTTTATTTATGAGAAGTGTCCGCACGAAGAGCTGACGATTATCATGCGTCGGTATATGATGCGGATTGCGGAGCACTTTGCCCGCGCAAACGGGTGCCTTGGTCTTGTAACGGGGGAGAGCATCGGGCAGGTGGCAAGCCAGACGATGCAGTCGCTGGCAGTGACAAATGCCGTATGTGAAATGCCGGTGTACCGTCCTCTGATCGGCTTCGATAAAAATGAGATCATTGCCGTTTCGGAGAAGATCGATGCATATGAAACCAGTATTCTTCCATACGAAGACTGCTGTACGATTTTTGTGGCAAAGCATCCGGTGACCAAACCGGTATTAAAGACGATTGAGCGTTCCGAGCGAAAACTGGAGGAAGGAATCGAAGAACGGATGAAAACGGCGCTTGAGACGACCGAAGTGATTGAAATAAAATAAAAAATAAGAGGATGGAATCCATCCTCTTATCGGGTTTTTGTATTATGACTCTGTGACAAGATACGGAGCAAGAGCCTCTAAAATATCAGCTTCGTCGCTTTCTACATGGATCGCCAGATCGATCGGTTTGGATAAATCCAGACTGAAAATTCCCATGATCGATTTTGCGTCAATCGTATATCTTCCGGAGATTAAATCAAAATCATAATCAAACTGGGTAACGGTATTGACAAAAGCTTTCACTTTGTCAATAGAATTTAAAGAAATCTGAACTGTTTTCATGAATGCACCCTCCTAATCAGTATTTTCAATTATTTATATAGTAATTCTTTTAACAGGAAAAGTCAATCCCATTTCGCGCAAATCTGGAGGCTAAAGTGAGGAAAAAAAATAATAAAAAGGCAGCGCTGCATAATCTTGGATGTAAGGTAAACGCCTATGAAACAGAAGCCATGCGGCAGATCTTAGAGGAAGCCGGATATGAGATCGTGGATTTTTCACAAAAGGCGGACGTCTATGTGGTAAATACCTGTTCCGTGACGAACATGGCGGACAGAAAGTCCAGGCAGATGCTGCATCGTGCCAAAAAGAGAAATCCGGACAGTATAGTGGTTGCGGCAGGCTGTTATGTACAGACGAAGACGAAAGAAGCACAGACGGATCCGGCGGTTGACCTTATCGTCGGAAACAATCAAAAACACAGGCTGGCGGAAGCGATTGCGGACTACGAGAGAGACCGGACGAAAAGAAATTCTCTGACCGGAATCAACGGCAGACAGCCGTATGAAACGCTGCATATGACAAAGACGGCGGAGCATACCCGGGCGTTTATCAAAGTACAGGACGGATGCAATCAGTTCTGCAGTTATTGTATCATCCCTTATGCAAGGGGGAGGGTGCGGAGCCGGAAAGCGGAAGATGTGCTGCAGGAAGTGCGTGCTCTGGCAGAGAACGGTTATCAGGAAATCGTATTGACTGGAATTCATTTAAGCTCGTTTGGAACGGATACGGGGGAGAAGCTGCCGAAGCTTTTGGAAGATCTTTCTGCGGTGGAGGGAATCCGCAGGATTCGTCTCGGCTCTTTGGAACCAAGAATCATAACGGAGGATTTTGTAAAGTTTTTGTCCGAAACAGAAAAGGTCTGCCCGCATTTTCACCTGTCGCTGCAGAGCGGCTGCGACGCTACATTACGGCGGATGAACCGGAAATACGATACGGACATGTATCAAAAGAGCTGCGGCCTGCTGCGGAAGTATTTTGAGCATCCGGCAATTACGACCGATGTGATCGCCGGATTTCCGGGCGAGACGGAAGAGGAATTTGCGGCGACGGAGCGTTTTGTCAGACAGATTCATTTTTATGAAATGCATATATTTAAATATTCCGTTCGGGAAGGGACAAAAGCCGCGGCAATGCCAAATCAGATACCCGAACAGATCAAAACTATCCGAAGCGAGCGGCTGATCGCGCTGGCAGATCAAATGTCGGAGGAATTTCGAAGTTATTATATCGGCAGGGACGTGGAGGTTTTGATGGAAGAGCCGTTTGAATCGGAAGGCAGGCGTTATTTTGCTGGATATACGAAAGAATATGTAAAAATCGCATTGGAAACGGACCGGGATTTGTCCAATTCGTTTGTGAAAGGCAGGGTTTTGGGGCGTCTGGACGACACAGCGTATCTTATGGTTGAATTTTAGGACATAATATATTACAATAGTACCAGCAATGCTTTTGCGTGCATGAAAACAAAAGAGCAGAATATAAGGGCGTGGAATTATGCAGAATTTAAACAACACACAATTTTTTAAAGTAGAGAAAGAACTGGAGATGCAGGTAAAGGACGTGCTTGCCATTGTCTATGAAGCGCTGACGGAAAAAGGCTATAATCCAGTCAATCAGATTGTTGGATATATTATGTCCGGTGATCCGACGTATATCACCAGCCATAATAATGCAAGAAGTCTGATCATGAAAGTAGAACGGGATGAAATCGTAGAAGAGGTTTTGCAGGAGTATATCAAGACGAAGCTGATCAAATAACAGGGAGGCATTTTATGCGGATATTGGGGCTGGATTTCGGCGAACATACGGTTGGCGTGGCAGTCAGCGACGAATCTGGACTGATTGCGCAGAAAGTTGAGACGATCCAGAGAAAGTCCCCGGATAAACTGCGTCAGACATTGGCAAGGATCGAAGAGCTTGCCTCTTCTTATGGTGTAGATAAAATTATTTTAGGGTACCCGAAGAATATGAACAATACAGAAGGGGAACGGTGCGGAAAGACGAGGGAATTTCAGGCATTGTTAGAACGCAGGAGCCGGCTGGACGGTATTACGATAGAATTGTGGGATGAACGGCTGACTACAGCTGCGGCAGAACGCGTCTTAATCGAAAGCGGTGTCCGAAGGGAAAACCGGAAACAGTATGTGGACCAGATCGCTGCAGTGTTGATTTTGCAGGGATATCTGGATTTTAGAAACAGAAAGAAGGAACGGGCAGCAGGATATGGAGAAGATCACATTTACGGATCCTGATACGCAGGAGGAAACGGAGTTTTTCTGCCTGGAGCAGACACAGATCAATAATCAGAATTATATACTGGTCACCGAAGAAGAAGACGGTGATTCGGAGGCTTATATTTTAAGGGAAACATCTTTCGGGCAGGGCGAGACCGTGTATGAAATGGTGGACGAGGACGCCGAACTGGAAGCCATTGGCAAAGTCTTTGCGGAATTGATGGAAGATGTTGACTTAGAATACTAAGTTTTTATTTGTGACAGCGAAACGGTTTGCCGAGGAAATTTCGGTATGCCGTATCAGCGGTCAGATTAAAATTTTATGTAAGAAGAGAGGACGATAGGGTATGCCTTAGGGAAAGTTTCCGCTGATGTATCCGTTTTTTGCGGTATATCTGTGGGAAGTATTCGTTTGGCATATTCTGGAACGGAGGTTATTTTTGAAACAGAAAACAACAGAACATGGAAAATTAAAGATCATTCCGTTGGGAGGGCTTGAGCAGATCGGAATGAATATTACTGCGTTTGAATACGAAGACAACATTATCGTAGTAGACTGCGGATTGTCGTTTCCGGAAGACGATATGCTGGGCATCGATCTGGTAATTCCCGATATTACGTATCTGAAAGAGAATATCGAGAAAGTAAAAGGATTTTTTATTACGCACGGACATGAAGACCATATCGGGGCGATCCCCTATGTATTAAAAGAGATCAATGTGCCGATTTATGCGACAAAGCTGACGATCGGCATTATAGACCATAAATTAAAAGAGCATAATATGCTGACGAAAGTCAAACGAAAAGTGGTAAAATACGGTCAGCATATTAATTTGGGCAATTTCAGGGTGGAATTTATCAAGACCAACCACAGTATTCAGGATGCGGCGGCGCTTGCCATTTATTCGCCTGCGGGCATTATCGTGCATACGGGAGATTTTAAAGTGGATTATACGCCGGTATTCGGGGATGCGATCGACTTAGCAAGGCTTGGGGAGATTGGCAAAAAAGGCGTACTGGCCTTAATGTGCGACAGCACCAATGCGGAGCGCCCCGGATTTACTATGACGGAGCGTTCCGTTGGCAAGACGTTTGATAATATTTTTTCCGAACACAAAAATTCCAGGATTATTATCGCTACATTTGCGTCCAATGTAGACCGCGTCCAGCAGATTATCAATTCCGCCTGCAAATACGGCAGGAAGGTTGTCGTAGAAGGGCGTAGTATGGTAAATATTATTTCCACGGCTACCGAACTGGGTTATCTGGATATACCGGAAAACACCCTGATAGACGTGGAGCATTTGAAAAATTACCCCGACGAGCAGACGGTGCTTATTACGACGGGGAGCCAGGGAGAGTCGATGGCGGCGCTGTCGCGCATGGCGTCCGGCATGCACCGCAAAATTGCCATTAAGCCAAAAGATACGATTATTTTCAGTTCCAATCCCATACCGGGAAATGAAAAGGCGGTTTCAAACGTAATCAATGATTTGTTCCGCAAAGGGGCGGATGTGATTTTCCAGGATGCCCATGTATCCGGCCATGCCTGCCAGGAGGATATCAAGCTGATTTATTCCCTGGTAAGGCCCAAATATGCGATTCCGGTGCACGGGGAGTACAGGCATTTGATGGCGCAGGGCAAGATAGCGGAAGAACTTGGCTACAGTAAGGATAATATTTTTATTCTTTCTTCCGGGGACGTATTGGAATTAAATGAAGAGAGCGCCAAAATTACAGGCCGCGTCCACGTGGGAAACGTTATGGTAGACGGCCTGGGAGTCGGCGATGTGGGCAATATCGTACTGCGCGACAGGCAGCATCTGGCGGAAGAAGGCATTATTATCGTGGTACTGACGTTAGAACAGGGTTCCGGGCAAGTGCTTTCCGGTCCGGATATCGTATCGAGGGGCTTTGTCTATGTCAGGGGATCCGAGAGCCTCATGGATGAGGCAAGGCAGGTGCTTGAAGGCACAATGCAGCAGATGATGGACAAAAAAGTCACGGACTGGAGCAGGATAAAAACAGAAATCAAAGATTCCCTGGGGGAATTTGTCTGGAAAGAAACAAAGAGAAAGCCCATGATTATACCGATTATTATGGAGGTATAGAGGTAACGATATGAATCAGGTACAGGAAATTACGCTAAAACTGGCAGAAGCCCTTTTGGGATGCCCGGAATATGCACGGTATCAGGAAGCGAGGAGCAGGATTTTAAAATACCCGGCTTTAAAGCAGGATGCGGATATGTTCCGGAAACGGAACTATGAATTGCAGTGCAGCCATGCCGACGTATTTGAGGAGGCGGACCATCTGCGCCGGGAATATACGCAGATGATGCAAGAGCCGCTTGTATACGAATATCTGGATGCGGAAAGCGCATTCTGCAGGGTGATGCAGCAGGTAAACTGGCGGATCATGGAGAACTTAAATCTGGATGTGGATTTCGCGTAATGGCAGTGTGTTGGCAGCTTTTGTATACGGAGGAAAAAATGAATGCCAGAAAAGTGGTTATGAAAATTATAAGCATCAGTTTTTCTGTCCTGGTTATAGCGCTTTTGGTTATGGCTTTGTACCGGGGCGGGCAGATGGCATATGGCTTCGGGTACCGGGTTTTTACCGAAAAAGCAGTCAGCCTGCCGGAAGAAGGCGAAGACAAGGTCGTACAGGTATCTGCCGGAATGGGGGCAAAGGAACTGGGGGAACTTTTAGAGAAAAAAGGGCTGATTCGGGACGCTAATTTATTTGTTTTGCAGATGACCCTTTCAGCCTACTCCAAAAAAGTCCGGGAAGGGACATACACCCTTTCCACCTCCATGACAGCGCAGGAAATGCTGCAGGTAATGTCTGCAGAGGAAGCGTGCAGCACGGAAACAGAACAGTAAGGCGGGCCATATGATAGCAGATGAACGTCTGGTGACGTATATAAATTCTTTGGACACGGGGAATACGGCGTTTTTGGATCGCCTGGAACAACAGGCAGCCGAAGATCTTGTGCCTGTGATACGCAAAGAAACGCAGCGTTTTCTAAAACTGCTGCTGGCTTTAAAGCGGCCAAAACGTATTTTGGAAATCGGGACGGCAGTCGGGTTTTCGGCTCTATTAATGGCCGAATACAACCCGGTCTGCTGTGAGATTACGACGATAGAAAATTATGAAAAACGCATTCCGGCTGCAAAGGCTAATTTTAAAGCGGCGGGCCGGGAAGCGCAGATTGAGCTGATGGAAGGCGACGCGGCGGATGTGCTGCCGCAGCTGTCCGGCGATTTTGATTTTATTTTTATGGACGCTGCAAAGGCGCAGTACATCCGTCTTTTGCCGCAGCTAATCCGGCTGCTTGGGGAAGGCGGGACTTTGGTGGCGGACAACGTGCTGCAGGACGGCGATATCCTGGAATCACGATTTGCCGTTACAAGGAGAAACCGTACCATCCACAAGAGGATGCGGGAATACTTGTATGAGGTGACGCACCATAAAGCGTTGGAGAGCGCCGTGCTTATGGTCGGGGACGGTCTGGCCGTCAGTGTAAAAAAAGAATGCGAGGAACGAAATGATGAGACGTCCAGAGTTACTGATTCCCGCCGGAAGCCTTGAGGTGTTGAAAATTGCGGTTATATTTGGGGCGGATGCGGTATATATTGGCGGTGAAGCATTTGGGCTTAGAGCCAAGGCAAAAAATTTTTCCATGGAAGAAATCCGGGAAGGTATTGCGTTTGCCCATGCGCACGGCGCAAAGGTCTACATAACGGCAAATATTCTGGCGCATAATGCGGATTTGGACGAAGTGCGGGCCTATTTTTCCGAATTAAAAGAACTTGCGCCGGATGCCCTGATTATTTCGGATCCGGGCGTTTTTGTGATCGCGGGCGAGGTTTGCCCCGGGATAGAGCGCCATATCAGCACGCAGGCGAATAACACCAATTACCAGACGTACCTGTTTTGGCATGCGCAGGGCGCAAAGCGCGTGGTGTCTGCCAGGGAACTGTCGTTACGGGAAATTGCCGAAATCAGAAAGCGCATTCCGGACGGACTGGAAATCGAGACGTTTATACATGGGGCTATGTGTATTTCGTATTCCGGAAGGTGCCTTTTGAGCAATTATTTGACCGGAAGGGACGCCAACCAGGGTTCGTGCACGCATCCCTGCAGGTGGAATTATACGCTTATGGAAGAACAGCGTCCCGGCGAGTATCTGCCTGTGTTTGAAAACGAGCGGGGAACGTATATTTTTAATTCCAAGGATTTATGTATGATTGATCATATCCCCGAATTGATCTCGGCCGGGATTGACAGTTTTAAAATAGAGGGCAGGATGAAAACAGCGCTTTATGTGGCGGCTGCGGCAAGGACTTACCGGAAGGCGATCGATGATTATATGGAGTCGCAGGAGAAGTACCGTGCAAATCTGCCGTGGTACCGGGAACAGATTGCATGCTGTACGTACCGGCAGTTTACAACCGGCTTTTTCTTTGGGAAACCCACGCAGGAAGCGCAGATTTATGACAGCAGCACGTATGTAAAGGAATATACTTATCTGGGAACCGTCGAAGGTTTTGGGGAGGGAGGGCTTTGCCGTATCCGGCAGCGCAATAAGTTTTCCGTAGGGGAGCGGATAGAAGTGATGAAACCGGACGGGGAGAATCTTAACGTAACCGTTTTAAAAATCCTGGATGAAGAGGGCAATGCAATGGAATCGGCTCCGCATCCAAAGCAGGCATTGTATATTGATTTCGGTATACCATTAGAGCGTTATGACATTTTACGCAGAAAAGAGGAGGCGCGTTGAATTTGAAACAGGAAAGATATATTGCATATGTAGGTACGTATACCCATGAGCACAGCGTGGGGATTCATATTTATGATCTGGATGCCGGGCAGGGAACCATGAAGGAGAGGAAAGTAGTGGAAATTGCAAATCCTTCGGATCTGATTGTTTCCAAAAACAGGAAATTTTTATACTCCATCACAGACGACGGCGTAAAATCGTTTCGGATCCTGCCGGACGGGGATTTGGAAGAATTAAATGAAAAGTGGATTGGCGGCATGCGCGGCTGTTATCTGGATGTGGACGACGAAAACCGCTGTCTGTTTGTAGGAGGTTACCACGACGGCAGGGTATCCATGATGCACCTGAATGAAGACGGGTCCGTCGGGGAAATTGCAGACGGGATATTCCATAAGGGCGTAGGCAGGAGCGCAGCGGACAGAAGCTCAAGGCCGCATGTCAACTGCGTAAAAGTAACGCCGGATCAGAAATATCTGTGCGCCGTGGACGGCGGGCTTGATCATGTAAAAGTGTATAGAATTCAATACGAATTGGGGCGTTTGAAGCTGACGGATTTTATCCGCGGGGATTTGGACTGCGCTCCTAAGATGATCCGTTTTAGCAAAGACGGAAAGAACGCGTATGTGTTGAATGAACTGCAGAACAGCATAGATGTATATCGGTATTACGATACGGACAGAGGGCCGGAATTTGAACGCATCCAAAAAGTATCTACGGAAACGGAAGAAGGCAACGGCTGCAGCGCGCAGATTATAGAGTTTTCCCATGACGGAAAATATCTGCTTTGTTCGAATGCAGGGACGGATGATATTGTTATGTTTGAACGGGAAGAAGACGCCGGGCGGCTGAACCTGCTGTGCGTAACTCCGGTCAGCGGTGATTTTCCGCGGGCATTAGCCGTATTTCCGGGCAATCAGTTTTTTGTCAGCTTAAACCATGAATCCAATGAAATATGCACATTCCGCGTCAATTATGAGAAACAATATGCGCTGATGTGCGAAAAGCCGCAGAAGGTGAACCGGCCGACCTGTATTTATATTCTGAAATTGGAAGAAGAAATTTAAAAGAAGGAAAAGGCGGCTCTGCGGAGCCGCCTTTTTGCCAACCTATTCGCGTCTGCCATGTCATGCCCTTCGGGTACTAATCGAGGCGCGCATTTGTCAGAAAGCATTTTTCAAACACACTCTAAGACTATATTTGCCGCAAGATTTAAACGTTATAAAAACAACGGACAGAATCAAGCGTTGCCGTCATATTCAGGAGCATGGCGTCCAGGATCGTAAGCGCCGCCATGGCTTCGACAACAACTACTGCGCGGGGGACGATAACGGGATCGTGCCTGCCGTGGATGGATATTTCGGTTTCTTTTCCCGCCGCCGTCACCGTGTTTTGCGGAACCGAAATAGAAGGGGTCGGTTTTACGGCGGCCCGTAAAAGGACAGGGGAGCCGTCGCTGATTCCGCCAAGCGTGCCGCCGGAATGGTTGGAGGCTTTTTTTATTGTCCCGTCTTCTGACAGTTCGAAACGGTCGTTGTTTGTGCTGCCGCAGGACTTCGACGCCAGAAAACCGTCTCCGATTTCGAAACCTTTGACTGCTCCGACGGAGAGGATTGCCTTTGCGAGGTTTGCATCGAGTTTTTCAAAGACGGGATCGCCAAGCCCTGCAGGGACGCCGTTTACGATACACTCAATTACCCCTCCGGAAGAATCCTGCCTCTTCATGCAGGCTTCTAAGTATTCCTGTGCCTGCGCGGCCGCGCAGGCATCCGGCATATAAAGAGGATTGCGGTAAATTTCATTGATATCAAAAGAAACGGCTTCCACCGGGCCTATGGATTTGGTGTAGGCGGTAAATGTAACGCCAAGCTGGCGCAGCAGCTTGGCAGCCACGGCGCCTGCGGCCACACGGCCAATCGTTTCCCTGCCGGAAGAGCGCCCTCCGCCGCGGTAGTCGCGGAATCCGTATTTGGCGTCAAACGTATAATCCGCGTGTCCGGGGCGGTAGTATGACGCTATATCGCCGTAGTCCTTGGAACGCTGGTCTTTGTTAAATACAATTAAGGAAATCGGCGTTCCGGTGGTTTTTCCCTCAAAAACGCCGGAGAGGATTTCTACGGCGTCGTTTTCGCTGCGTTTTGTCGTGTAGCGGGACTGGCCGGGTTTGCGGCGGTTTAAGTATGCCTGGATGTCGTCTTCGCAGAGCGCAAGGCCCGCCGGACAGCCGTCAATGACGACGCCCAGGGCTTTGCCGTGGGACTCTCCCCAGGTGGTGATCCGAAAAATTGTGCCGAAAGTGGAACCTGCCATATATGTGTACCTCCGTATTGTGATAAAAGTGTATCGGAACAGACTTATCTTACCTTATTTTCGGGGGAAATGGTATCCCTAATTTCCATAAAAATCCGGACTGCCCAGGGTTACGGAGCAGCCGGAAGCGTGATATAATAAGGGAAAGGCCCTGGAAGCAAGGAAGTTCGGGAGCCGGGGGAGAAACAGGGATGACGACAATACGCTGTGTGGTGGAGAGGATTACATACCAGAATCCGGAGAATGGATATTCTGTCCTGAAAGTGCGTGTGAAGGGATACGACGATCTGGTTGCTGTGGTGGGAAACCTTCTGGATGCAAATGTGGGCTCGGTGCTGTCTGTGGAGGGGGACTGGAAGGTGGATTCCAGATATGGGAGGCAGTTTGCGGCCCAGAAGTGGGAGGAGACCCTTCCCGCCACGGTGTACGGCATGGAAAAATATCTTGGCAGCGGGCTGATCAAGGGGGTGGGGCCCAAGTTTGCCAAGCTGATTGTCCAGAAATACGGCACGGATACTTTTGAGGTCATAGAGGAGAATGTACAGGCCCTGAAGGAGATACCGGGCATAGGGCCCAGGCGGGTGCGGATGATTGCGGAGAGCTGGGCGCGGCAGAAAGAAGTGAAGAACGTGATGGTCTTTCTGCAGGAGCATGGGGTCAGCACAGCCTTTGCCGCCAGGATCTACGGGCAGTACGGGAACGAGAGCATTGCCAGAATGCGGGAGAACCCTTTTCAGCTCGCGGATGATATCTGGGGCATAGGCTTCCGGACGGCGGACTGCATTGGGGAAAAGCTGGGTTTTGGGAAGGAGTCCTATGTGAGGCTCCGCAGCGGCGTTATGTATACGCTGAGTGAGCTGGCGGATCAGGGCCATGTGTATGCTACCAGGGAGCAGCTCACCCAGCGGGCGGCGGCGCTTCTGGAGGCGGAGGAGCCCAGTATTGTGATGACTCTGGATCAGATGCTGAAGGACAAGGATCTGATCCGGGAGGATCAAGTCCGGGAGGAGGACGCGGTGTATCTACCTCCGTTTTATTATGCGGAGATCGGCGTGGCGGGCAGACTGAGGCGTCTGGCGTCGGAACCTGCAGGGGACAGGCTGTGGATCAGGCTTTTGGAGGCCAGGAGAAAAAGCGGCAATGACAAGCTTTCCGTGGACGTGGGGAGGATAGAGCAGGCGGTGCATATGACCTATGACCAGGTGCAGGCGGACGCCATCCGGAAGGCGGCTCTGGCGAAGGTGATGATCCTCACAGGGGGGCCGGGCACGGGCAAAACCACCACCACCCAGGGGATCATTGCCGCATACCGGGCATATGGCCTGGAGGTGCTTCTGGCGGCGCCCACGGGAAGGGCGGCCAGGCGAAGAAGAGCAGCGAGCCGAGGAAGCCTATGGGCTTCATTGCGGTATCTATCGGGGAAGGTATGAACGAGATCTTCAAGGAGCTTGGGGTCGATCATATCATCGAGGGCGGACAGACCATGAATCCAAGTACGGAAGATATGCTCAACGCCATTGAGGATGTAAACGCAGACAATATTTTCATCCTTCCGAATAACAAAAATATTATCCTTTGTTCGCAGCTCATCCGCTATAATAATTGAATTAGTAACAACTCTTATCTTCTTATTTACTGGCAGATTTTGCGCCATAAAATAACATACTGTAACAGATGAAAGGAAAATAACATCATTATCTTCTATCATTGTTACCGCTTTCAGCGCAATTTGGTAATAATTTTCTTTTACAGATGTTATATCCTTTATTGTCATCTTAGGTGGTCTTCCAACTGCAACTTGATGTAAAGAAAGTGCTCCGCCATGAGTTCTTTTTAATAACCCTTTTTCATCTAAAATCCTGAGATCACGCTTAGCTGTATCATAACTCACACTATATTGCTCCATAATATCATTTGTCGTAATGCTGCCATTCTTCTCTAAACATTCTAAAATTAATTTGTGTCTTTCTTCAATAAACATAAT